>ERZ773158.28-NODE-28-length-165596-cov-19.951474_pt1 | contig 165596 bp, 162 predicted proteins | sample MGYA00511918_ERZ773158 | MGnify/ENA primary metagenome ERZ773158 (study PRJEB29015, sample SAMEA2737876) | human gut metagenome | biome: human gut; feature: human-associated habitat; material: faeces | place: China | collected 2012 ...
CGCAACTCTTTGGAGTCAGTGGCGCTGTTCTCGTTGAAGCAGGAAGCTCCCGCCTCTATAGGCGGGAGTACGTTCACATGGATGGTATGTGTATCTTAGGTTTCGTTATCTTTGCCTGGCTGGTATATTGTTATATCCTGTTTCCGGATAAGAAATAAAAATAGGCGCCAACCGGCTCCTTTCCTGGATATTAAGGTTGTTTCTTTTTGAAACAACCTTATTTTTGTACTGCTGTAGAACGTAGTTAGGAGGAATTACCGTGAGCCAGTTCACAGAGTATGTCGTCGAGCAGACGGCAGAATACAACAAGAAACATAAAAAAGAGCCATTGACCGAAAAGGAATGGCTTCTGAAATTAGCAAAAGGATTCTCGAAATGTCTGAAAGCGACGAACGTCGGTAAGATTACGAATCCGAATGTATCCAAAGATGTCTGTATTTATTTCAAGCCTGAAGTCTATACCGATATTTTACTGCATCAGGATGTTTGTCCTTGCGATATCGTAACGCCAGCTATTTATATGGCTTCTACCAAATTGCTACAAGTTATCGGAAGACCAGAAGATTATATGATTCCAGACGATAAAGTAGACGATATTTCTTCTGATTTATTTTCGTTTGGATTCACCGAAGAGGAAGCAGATGATTTCATCGAAGCCGTGAATGATACTCCGTTCGCGGAAGTACCCGATAAGACGAGTATCAAATTAAAGCAAGTATTTTTCCCGTTATATCAAGAAGATAGACAAGAACCGGAATATTATAATTTATCGATAATCCCGAATGCCTCTTTAATGTTTGACTTAAAGAATAAGATATCCAAAATGAAAGCCGAGAAACGAGAAAATATCAAAGCCGGATTGCCTTATAAAGATATCTATGGGCTTACCGAAACGATGTTAGGTAGCGGATATCCACAGAATGTCAGTTTATTAGCTCTAATGAATGGCGGCAAATCTTATTTACTGCCTTCTATCCCACCGACATTTAAGGAACGTAAAATTAGATATCCAAAGAAAGATTTCATTTACGAAACGATTCCTCATAAAGAATTCCAGGATATCATGTATCGGTTCCATAAGGTATTAAGGAATCCTAGGAATAATAAGAAAGTACGCGATCATCGAAATGATTTATTCGATCAGTATCTTGAAATCATCCTGACGTATATTTATAAACTCCGTGAAACACCGAATTGGACACGAGATAAACGATTCAAAGAGTTACCGTATAACCAGAAGGTTTTATTAGACGACCGTTTCGAAGAACAACGGGATGATGATTGGAAAGAACGTATCGCGGCTTATCTGATGGACTCGTATCTTATGCTTTATAAATCTATGCTTAGACATAAGAGTGTATCGTTATGTCTTGGAGAACGGGTATTCATTAAAGATTATCTGGAAAAAAGATTAGGAGAATTTTTATGAGTCACTATTATATTTTAGTATCCAATTTAAAAATAGAAGGTGCGAACGCGGCCAGCAGCAATATCACGATTGGATTCCCGGCGATTACGGCATGGATGGGTATGGTCCATGCCTGGGAACGAAAATTGTGGCAGATGGTACCAGGAATTATTCCGTCAGCCTTTGAAGCTGTCGGTGTTTCCTGCCGTAAATTCAATCTCCAGACATATAAAGATAAAATGAGCTGGATTGCGACAATTCCGAATCGTAGGAAACCTATGGAATATCGAAACAGTAAATATGCTCATGCCGCTATCATCGACGAGCCGAAAGCAGATATAACCGTCGACCTTATTTTATCTTTAAAAGCGTACGAAAACCAGGATTATGAAGGTATTATTGAAAATCTACCGGATGTTATTGCGCAGTCAAGAGCCGTAGGAGGATATATAGTTTCTACACCGGATATCCTGATTATGGACGTAGAAGACGATAAAGATTTAGAAGAAATGAATCGTCGTTTCATCGCTAAAATGATGCCGGGATTTGCGTTAATAAGCCGTTCCGACTTACTGGAAGAAGATAGCTCATTAGACCGTATGCTGGATATCCTTAGTGTCCAGACTTCACAGATAGCCGATGAAAATGGGAATACGTATATGACTCCTCCTGTTCGAAATACTCCGGGATGGATCGTACCTATCGTTACCGGTTTCAGAAAGTTAAATGAACCTACAAAGCCTATCAAAAATGAACGCGCTATCCGATTTAAGCATTGTTTTGTCGAACCAGCTATTACATTAGGAGAGTTCAAAATGGTCAACCAGATAAAGGATATTCGGAATATACTCTGGTACTATTCGCATACGGATTTTAAACATCATTGTTTGAACGAATCTTATGATTAAAGGAGAATATAAATTATGGCAAAGAAAAAAGTAGAATCTAATATGGCGTCCGTCTTAGCTTTTTCGGGGCGTATCAATATATCCAATGGGATGATGTATAGCACGAAGTGGGGAGAAGATATGGATGCCGGCAAACGACCTATTCCTATTGACGAAAAGACCGTAAAAGGTACGATGGCTTTCCGTCCGAAAAAGAATCTGGCAGCAGGTGATCCGATGAAAGTCAATGCCGAGCTGACGAAAGCGAATATCCATGCTGTCGATAGCGCTTCGTTGCTTCCTGGTGATGATACTTTGGTCGTAGCTTTCTCGATGAAAGTATTATCGGGCATCCAATATCCTTGTGCTTGCAACAACCGGACATGTTATGATAATATCGTAACAGCAGTCGAAGACTACATCGATAATTATAGTTTCTCGGAACTGGGTATTCGGTATGCCATGAATATCGCGAACGGCCGTTTCTTATGGCGTAACCGTGTCGGTGCTGGCGATATCCGTATCGATGTATCGGTAGAAGACGAAGATACCCATTGGGCATTCGACGCGCACGAATATTCTTTGTTTGATTTTGATTCCGTCGACGAAAAAATACAAGAATTCGGGAAACGGATCGCCGACACGTTATCTAGTGGTTATGATTATACGTTGTTCCATATCAAGGCTTACGTACGATTAGGAGATAATCAGCCTGTATATCCAAGTCAGGAAATGATTACGAACCAGCGTGGTGATAATGCAAAGAGTAAAGTCTTATTTAAAGTTAACGGAAACGCCGCGATGCATTCCGAAAAATTAGGAAATGCTATCCGTACTATCGATACCTGGTATCCTGGTTATGAAGAAGATTATATGGGGCCGATTAATATCAACACTTTCGGTACCGTTGTACCACAGGGAAAGGCTTATCGGCCGATTTCTGAAAAGAAAGATTTTTATACCTTATTCGATAAATTAGTCGAAGACGGTGACTTGCCAGACGAAGACGATAAACACTATGTCATGGCTGTCTTAGTCTTGGGAGGTGTCTTCGGTTCCAGTAGCAAGGAAGAATAATATTTATAAAGGGGAGTTTTGACTTATGTATTATGAAGAAATTAGAATCCGGAAGATGGCGGACATTCCGCCTTCTTTCTTATGGACTAAATTATATAACCAGTTGCATTTATTGATGGCTACCGAGAAGAATGAAAAAGGAAAAAACGATATCGGCATCTCTTTTCCGGAATATAATCCAAAAGGACTTGGCTATACGATTCGTCTTTTTTCGGAAGATAAAGAAACGCTCAACTCCATCGGCTCCTTTCATGATATTCCCGCTTTGTCGGAATACCTTATTTTCTCGAAAGTAAAAGAAGTCCCGAAAAAGATTAAATCGTACGCTGTCTATCGTAGATATCAGCCGGATAATTCGAGACATCAGAAAGCTAAACGTTACGCGAAACGACATAACGTATCGTACGAAGAAGCTTTTGAATTGTTGAAATCGAAACCGCCGCTTAAGTATCCGTATATCCAGATGCATAGCGCGACAACCGGGCAGAATTTTAGCCTTTTTATTCATAAGATCGAATCAAAAAGTCCGATGGAAGGCGAATTCAATGCTTATGGATTAAGTACTACCGCTACGGTTCCTGAATTTTAGGGTAAAATAAAAGACTACGGGTAAATGGCTTTATTTAGCCGTTTGCCCGTAGTATAATAACAGTGAACTGCCGTATAGGCGGTTTAGAAAGCTTTATTATAAGCCGTTGTAGAGCTATTCCGGTGAACCGCCGCATAGGCGGTTTAGAAAAACTCGACCCAAACGACTTTATTATCCGTGCGGTGAACTACCGTATAGGTAGCTTAGAAAATCACATTCGATACGTTCATGTCCTTCTTCGTGTGAACTGCCGTGTAGGTAGCTTAGAAATCAAAAACTACGCAGAAAGCGCCACTAAAGCAGTGAACCGCCGCAAAGGTAGTTTAGAAAGTATTCGTGCTTTTGATGGGCTGGGTATTGCTGTGAACTATCGCATAGGTAGCTTAGAAAACGTATTCCGCGACGTTTTGACGACTCCGTACGTGAACCGCCGTATAGGTAGTTTATAAATATAGCCATATCGCACAGTTTACTTAGTATCGAATTAACTACCGAATAGGTAGTTTAGAAATAGAGATGATTCAAATGCTCACGATTAACATTAATGAACCGTCGTATAGATGGCTTAGAAATCAGAATCAAATTTAAAACATTTAACTTGAAAGTGAACCGCCGCATAGGTAGTTTATAAAAGTATCTTTGATAACTAAAAACGTAGTAAACTGCCGCAAAGATAGTTTAGAAAATGAAAACTGACATCAAACAACTCTTCGGTGAGTGAACCGCCGTGTAGGTGGTTTAAAAATATCAATAAACGAAACATGAAGTCAACTACTGTATAAGTAGTTTAGAGATTGACAACTATCTCTATATGTTCCCGATTAACATTACTGTATTATCAAGGAGGTCTATTTTTTTGGATTTATAGTATTGTTGAATCATACTGATAATACCCAAAAGATAGTCTACTGCTGAATAAGTAGTTTAGAAATGTGGTGGTTAGCCATAGAAACTATGATAACTGCCGTATAGGTAGTTTAGAAATACTGAGGTAGTTGGCCAGAAGCTATAATAACTACCGCATAGGTAGTTTAAAAAAGTACTGTAATCATTAGCCGAGTACATTATCTGCTGAAAAAGCAGTTTATTTTTCTTTGAAAAGAAAGAGAGGAGAGAGCTTATCATGTTATCTAATCAATATGTATATACATTAGTTATCTTTTATAAAGGAGAAATTAGCGACGTCCAGACATATATCCAAGAAGAAGATGCAATGGATGCGTTACGAGATATAGAAAGTAAAGGAAAGAAATATGCGCGCGTCTTCAAAAGTAAGGTAAGATATTATTATTCTGGAAAAAATGCGTCCGAACACACTTTTATGCGCGAAAAATGTGCTTTAGATGACGATTTGTCGCGCGACTTTTTGAATAATGATTTCGATGACCGAGATAATTATTGTCTGAAAGATTGGTAGAAAGAAGAAATCATGGATGAATGGCTATATAAAGTCGTTTATCCATGATATAATAACAGTGAACTGCCGTATAGGTGGCTTAGAAATCCAGTTCCTTCAGGAATGCTTCGTACTGCGCGTGAACTGCCGTATAGGTGGCTTAGAAAAAAGATTACGGATGGTCTGCCCAGCGCTTGAAGTGAACTGCCGCAAAGGTAGTTTAGAAAAATATCTAAGGAGGAGCAAAATGGCTGAATCAAAAGTAAATAAGAAGAAATATAAAGAGGTACCCACACATAACCAGTTACAGTTTATTGCAGTTATTGAAGAGAAGTTAGGTATCCAATTCGAAGGAGAAACAAAACAGGACGCCGCCGCTTTTATTAGCAAGAATTATAATATTATTAAGCGAAAAAGAAAAGCGATGCGTGATTTTTGGAAGAAGGAGGTCGAACGGAATGCCTGAAAAAGAAGTATCGATTCATACTATTTTCGATTCTATCGATAAGGATGTCGAAAAGAAAAAACAAGAACAATTAGACAAGAAAAAAAGAGAAGAGAAAAAACGACAGGAAGCGATTAATCGATTTAAACTGCTTCGTAAGCGTATTCAAAAGTTCGCAGAAATCGTATCTTATCTCGTAGAGAATGGATATAAAGAAAAATTCCCGACATTTAAATATGATGTATATAGTCATCACTTTTTTACTGATGGATGTCATCATGCATTTGGTTTCTCTGAATATGGAAAATATAAAGACACACATATGGTAGGTATTGACAATAGCGAATTCTGTGATTATAACTTTTTGTGGGATTATACGAAAGAAAATACGATTCCGGTGGGTTATATTGCAGATACGCCTACTCATCCTGCTCCGAATGATAAACCATATCGTATCGAATTAACGAGTGGCCAGTTAAATGAATTCTGCAATGGATTTGAGGAAGAAGAAGAATTATTGTATGAATGGCTGAAGAAAAACTTCGATATGTCTTTATCATCACAGATTAGTGAAGAACCTAAGAAGGAAGATTATTTTTATATCTGTAAAGAAACAGAGTGTACAGATTGTCCATATCAGGATAAATGCTTAGAGCAAAAGAAGGGGGCCTGATTTTTACCAAAATAAGGAGGCGATCAAAAAAGATACGATTAAGCATTGAAATATAATTTTATTTATTTTATAATATGGATAAAACAGAAGATAAATCAGTATAGTATATTTGAATGGTCTAATTCTATCGTAGATATTTCTATATCGACGGTAGAATAAACAGTACAAGGGCTGAATAACAATTTGCCACACTCTCTTTACACAAAATAAAAGACGGAATCAAATCATGGTAAGCTCCTTAGATATATACGCTAGCAATAGCAAACGAGACTGTTAAAAAGAATATCCAAACGCATTGCCTCCCAATGTAAATGATATCATAAATCCGATGCACCGGGCATGTGCTAGGACCGCCTACTTGTACTGTTTATTCTACCGTCGAAGGAACTGCCGTGTGGTTAGTTTAGAAAGAAAAAACGGTAGACACCACCTTTCGCTTATTGGAAAATCTTCCGCATAGGAAGTTAGTAATAGTACGATAAAAAGAGCTGCGTTCGGCAGCTTTCTTTTTTATAAATTCGAGTTATGCCCTTTATGGGTATGTTGATTGAAATTTAGAAACGAGGTTTGTATGTTCTTATTTTGCTTGCTTATCACGATATTCTACACGTTATGTTGTATAACCGATGATATCGTGAAACATTCTAACACAGAAGCAATGATAGAATATATCCGAAATAGGATTGAAGATATGTCTTCCCTGAATATGTTTTTATCGGAAGAAGATAAAAATATGCTGGTCAAAGTTATCCAGGTATATTATCATCTGAAGACAGCATTCTTTGCTATCTGCTTCTGTTATTCTGTAATTGTTTTATGTAAGGTTTTTATTTAGTTTTGAAAAAAAAGAAAGGATTTGTGTTCGCGCTATGTTCTCTCATTATTTTTTTGTTGTAGCTTACGTACTATCGTTAGCTTATAGTACCGGATCTTTAGTACATCTTATTTTTAAGAAACTGCCGATGGTTATCGATTCTATTAAAGAAGAACAGAATATGCCGGATTCTTTTAATAAGAAAGTAAATGTCGCCGGCACGATCTCAGTTATCTTAGCCGCTACTATTCTGCTTTGCATGGCTATCTATCTCTGGGCTTATTTGTTTACGAATATTCTATGATAAGTAAAGAAAAAGCATTAGCCATCGCCTTATCGTTTGTTTTTATTAATTATAAACTAGATACCTGGCCTGATTTATCGGATACGGAAGTATATGACGAGCTTTTACTGTTATCGGTAAAATATCCAAATAAGATAGGAACGATATCTATAAAAGATAAAACGATGCGGCCATCAGAATTATTTTGTGATTTGACATATCAACAATTATTTATGGAATTCCTGGATCTTTTAGAAACGATCCAGAAATACTAAAGGAAAGGAGCCGCCGTCCGGCTCCTTTTTTGGAGAAAGGAGAATTTATATGACGTTGTCGTTGGCCTTATGGATCATGGTCATCCTGGTTATCCATGATATCGTATGTGCTTATATCTCGTATGACTCGATTCCGTTAGGTTCGCTGGTTATCTTAGGTATCTTATTAGCCGTTATCGCTGTAACATAAAAAGGAGGTTCGTTTCATGGATTTTGATAAATTCTGTAAATATTCCTTTTATATCTTTTTCACGCTATTCATGATAGCTCTTATTTTTATTTTAATTCCTCTAATTAAGGCGTGTATCTGGTTCTTTATGCTCTAGATGTGCGTTTTAATATAAATTTAAATAAAAGGAAAGGAGTGTGATTCTCTTATGGTAACGACTGCCGAAAAAATCTTTCGAAATGGGACGATAGAACAGCAGGCCGATCTACTTTGCGATATCTTTCTAATGAACGATGCCTTGACTTGTGGAGAATGTCCAGCCGCAAAAACATGCCGGCCTCATCATTCTGGATTCATCGACTGGTTGAAGAAAGAGCGTTGGTTCCGAGAGAAGGAGGAACGGAAAAGTGGTTAGTAAGATTGTAAAAGAAGCGGCTATCCTACTCTTTATCGGTATTGTATCGGCTACTTTCATGGCTACGGTAGAAAGCATCTATCCTCTGGGTGAATTATTTATTGGTCTATCGAACGGATATATTATCTTACCGTGGTCTAATATCTTATGTTTCCTGTTGTCGTTCGTTGTATGTATCATTTATTTTTTTAGTAAGACATAGTATCTAGGAGGTCATTCGCTTGAAGAAAGTATTTATTTCGCAACCTATGAACGGAAAATCAGAAGAAGCTATTTTAAATAAACGGAAGAAAGCTGCTAAAGAAATTCGCGAGTTCTTTAACGATGACGTGACGATCATCGATTCTTTCTTAAAAGACGAATATAAAGAAGGAACATCGACGCCGTGTTCGATGCTCGGGAAAGCTATTCAGTTATTGGGTACTGCCGATGTTGCTTATTTCGTCGATGGATGGAATGCATATCGTGGATGCCGTTTTGAATATGAAATAGCTAAGGCATACGGTATACCTGTCATGGAAGAATAAATCGATATCTGGTATATATCAAATTGGAATATCCAAAAATATACAAGATAACCGTTCTCTGCCAAGGTATCCCGTAATAAGAAAGTACATCTTTAAAATAAGAGAGGACTGGTTCGCACGAAAGTCATTAAAAGAGACGGCCGCAAGGTCGCTTTCTTAAACAAGAAAATCGTAGAAGCGATGTGTAACGCTTATACGGCTACAAAAACTGGGAAGGAGGATAAAAGTAAGGCCGCGCAGGATTATAATATTTTCCTTAAGTTCGCGACCGATACGGCCAAGAACATCCGTAAGAAATATACCGATATGGCTACGGATCCTTCGGTCGAAGATATCCAAAAAGATGTCCAGGACGCGCTCCTTAGTATCCCGGACTATCAGGATGTCGCTGAGAATTATATCACGTATCGTATCAAACGTTCCTTTGCTAGAAAAAATACGTTGGACGACGTAGCTAGAGATATCGTAGAATGTAACAGCGACTATTGGACGAACGAGAATTCTAATAAGGACGCGAAACTCATTACGACACAACGTGACTATCTGGCCGGTGCTGTATCGAAAGACGCCTGTAAGCGTTATCTACTTCCGGAAGATATCGTAGAAGCTCACGAAAAAGGGTTGATCCATTTCCATGATGCTGATTATTTTATTCAGCATATGGCGAATTGCTCTTTGATTAATCTTGAAGATATGCTACAGAATGGTACGGTCATTAGTAAGACTCTAATTGAAAAACCTCATCGTTTTTCAACAGCTTGCAACGTTGCGACGCAAATTATTGCTCAAGTAGCTTCAAATCAATTCGGCGGTCAAACGATAACTCTCTCTCATTTATCACCATTTATCGAAGAAACAAGAAAAGATATCCGGGTGCATTTTCCGAATTTTAGTGACGAAGAAGTCGAAGCGCTCGTAAAACGAGATATCGAAGTCGGCATACAGACACTTCAATATCAGATTCTTACATTGCTTACAAGTAACGGACAGACACCATTCATTACGATATTCGCAAACTTAGCAGAAGTACCGGAAGGGAAAGAACGAGAAAACCTGGCACTCGTTATCGAAGAAGTATTAAAACAGCGTATTCAGGGTGTCAAGAACGAAAAAGGTGTCTATATCACACCGGCTTTCCCGAAGATTATCTACGGACTGGATGAATGCAATATCCACGACGACAGCAAATACTTCTATCTTACTAAATTAGCCGCCAAATGCACGGCAAACCGGATGGTACCGGATTATCAGAGCAATAAAATCCAGCGGCAATTAAAAGACGGAGATATTTATCCATGTATGGGCTGCCGCTCGTTCCTTTCTAAGGACGAAACGAAAAAGAATTATGCGCACGCATTAAATTATAATCAGCATAAAGGACATAAATACTACGGACGGTTCAATAAGGGAGTCGTTACCATCAATCTTCCTGATGTTGCTTTGTCTTCAAAAAGAGATATGAAAGAATTCTGGCGGATTTTTGATGAACGACTGGAATTATGTCATCGTGCTTTACAGTGCCGATATAAACGATTAGTAGGAACTGTTTCGGATGTCGCACCGATTCTTTGGCAGTACGGAGCTTATGCCCGGTTAAAGAAAGGCGAAAAGATCGACAGTCTTTTGAAACATGGTTATTCTACGATATCGTTAGGATATGCTGGATTATATGAATGCGTAAAATATATGACCGGAGAGTCACATACTACTGAAAAAGGAAAGCCTTTCGCGTTAAAGGTCATGCAGCATTTAAATGATTGTTGCGATAAATGGAATAAAGAAGAAGATTTAGGATATTCAGTCTATGGCAGTCCTATCGAGAGTACTACTTATAAGTTTGCAAGATGTTTAAAGAAACGATTCGGTATCATTGAAGGGATTACGGATCATGATTATGTAACCAACTCGTTTCATGTCAACGTCCGTGAAGATATCGACGCTTTCTCTAAATTAAAATTAGAAGCTGAATTCCAGAAATTAAGCCAGGGTGGCACGATTTCTTATGTTGAAGTACCGGATATGCATAAGAATATCCCGGCTGTCATCGAAATGCTACGTTTTATTTATAATAATATTATGTACGCAGAATTGAACTGTAAGTTCGACTACTGCCAGAAGTGTGGATATTCTGGAGAGATCCAAATCAAAGGAGAACCCGGCAGTTTATATTGGGAATGCCCGAACTGCGGGAATACGGATCAGAAAACCATGAATATCACACGCAGAACGTAAACAAAAAAGTCCATGCGTTCTTTAAACGAACGATATGCGGGAAACTCCTTAAAGCCATCAGTTACTTATGTATCTCCTAACGGAAGATAACAGGCTGACGTAATGAGTCTAGATATAGTAAAAAGACTGATGGATTGGACAATCCGCAGGGAAGCACCTTAATAAAAGGTGAACCCTCAACGACTACTATGTTCGGGATATAAATAATTATTTATATTCGTGGGATAGTCTAACCCGTCTCTTTATTGTAAAAGAGAATTAAAAATACTAGGAAACTAGCGGTATCTTATTTGGTGGATACTTAGGTACGAACTATTGGAACCAAGGCCGTACCGAAGAAATACGCGACCGGGTACTTCATTTAGATGTTCCCGGAAGATTAGAAAACAAAAATAAGAAGAAAAAGAAGTAGAGGTGTATGATATTTGAGATACGCCGGCATCATCGAGAACGATACAGTCGATATCGATAAAGGGATCGCTGTATCGTTCTGGTGTCAATTTTGTCCGCATCATTGTGAAGGATGCCATAATCCGGAAACATGGGATAAAGAAGGAGGATACGAACTCCCGGAAAATTATATTCAGCAGATAATCGGATTGCTAAAGAAGAACGGAATCCATCGAGATTTATCAATTTTAGGGGGAGAACCGTTATGTGATTTTAATATTCAGATAGTCTATGATTTAGTGAAAACGGTAAAAGAAAAGGATGATAGTGTTCGCGTTTTCGTATGGACTGGCGGGATATTTGAAGAACTAAAAAAAACATATCCAGATATTTTCCGATATATAGATATCCTGGTAGATGGTCCATTCCTTTTAAAAGAACGGGATATCACGCTTCCGTTACGTGGATCGAATAATCAACGGGTCATTGATGTATCCAAAAGTTTAAAAGAAGGAAAAACGATTACGATACCGGATGAAAAATTGAACGAATAAAAAATAGGGAGCCGTTTCTTGGCGGCTCTCTTATTTTTTTGCCTTTCGGCGACTTATTTGGCATTCGCTATTTTTGATGATATAATTTATTTGATTTAGTTTATATTTATCATAAACTAAGACGTAAAAATGAGAGGAGGAATTTCATCGTGACGATGCGAGATGTATACGGTGATTATGTAGATTGGACGGTATATCGATGTCATGATTGCGGGATGTCTTTTGGATATCATGGGGAACCGAAATCCTGTCCATTCTGCAACGGTAAGGATTTGGAAGAAGACGATAACCAGCGCGTCTGTTCCCATTGTGGCAACCTGATGCGAAGTGGATACTGTATCGAGAACGGTATGGGCTATTATTGTAGTGATGAATGTCTGCACGAACATTTCTCGGACGAAGAATTCCGGGAATTATATGATGATGGAAGGGGAGATTCGTATTGGACGGACTGGACGTAAGTCGATTAAATATGGCACATATCTTTACGGATATTGGTCACGATATCTTTTGTCAGCTTTTCGAGAACTATTGCGAAAAATGCTATGAAACGAAAACAGAACCCAAAGAAGACGACGATCCTTTCGAACCTTTTCATGTTTATTGGATGTTCGTAGCACCAGTCATTAAATCTTATGGCGGAGTTGGCCATTCTTATATCGATATCATCCGGAATATGTTATCTAAAGAAGAAAGGGTCCGTTGTATAACCGTTCCGAATCCAACTTTGTTCTGTGACATGGTAGATTCGGACGAAGTGAAGAAGAACGAAGCTATCCAAAATAAATTATATGATTTATACGTTAAGTAAGAAGAGGTGGGTGCGATGGAACGTTTCCTGCTCAATGTAAACGATATCACGGACTATGATTTGTTTGAGTCGGCATTAGACGATACCGGAATCCGTTTCGATATCGATAGTGGTGGCCGATATATGATCAAAGAAGATGATGCCGGCGATGTCTGCCGGCTGTTAGAAAACATGCCATTCGATTATGACTTAATTTAGGAGGAAAATATTATGATTAAATTTGCTTTCGTAAAAGATGCCAATGAAAACGCGAAATTACCGGTACGCAGTACATCCGGGTCGGCCGGTTATGATTTCGTAACACCGGTAGATTTTACGTTGAAATCTGGCGAATCTTTTATGGTGAAGACCGATATCAAGGCATATATGCCGAAAGATATCGTACTCCAGATTTATCCGAGATCCAGTATGGGTATCAAAAAAGATATCATGCTGAAGAACCTTACTGGAATCATCGACTCGGATTACGCCGATAATCCGGATAACGAAGGGAATATCGGTATCGTTTTATATAACTATGGTACAGAAAAAAGAGAATTCAAAGCCGGCGATCGAATCGCTCAGGGTATCTTCGTCAAGTTCTTTACGGCCGATGACGATACCGCGGATGGAGAACGTACCGGAGGTTACGGTTCGACCGGCAAATAAGGAAAGGAATGTGATCTATGCTCGTCTTTATTTCGGTATTCATTATGAAATTCCTGGATTGTGCGTTGAGTACGACCAAAACTGTTTTTCTGGTACGCAACCAGTTCTTTGTCAGTTCGGTATTCAATAGTTTATCGGCTGCATTATTCATCTTCGTAGCCGATGCGATGGCGAATGCGCCTGCCGATCAGAAGTTATGGATCGCGGCCATTGTTTTTCTGGCAAATTTGACAGGCGGTTATTTTCCGCCGAAACTAATCGATCGGTTAGAAAGCGATAAGCTCTTTGTTTATGTCGTGACACCGGATACTTTCGAGAACGGAAAACAATTCGCCGATGATCTCCGGATGCATAATATACCGGTATCGACGAGTGTAGGTTATAACGAAGCTTTGAAAAAAGTCTTGACAGTCAAGGCTTACGCGCAGAGTAAACAGGAATCACGTATCGTGAGCCGTCATTTGACGGATAATATGAAATGGCATATCGTAGAAGCCATCTAAGGAGGAAAAGAACTATGTCGATGCAACAGAAGCTTATTTATACCAAGAAGTGTAATGTCATCGATGCACTTTCGTTCCGGAATAAGAAAGAATATTATGAAACAATTTCTTATTGGAAAGGAACGAAAGAAATCCACGACGAAATGGAAGAGAATTATAAACGGAAGGGCGGTATCGGCGAATTCAAAAATAAAGCGGTACGTATGAAGCGGAACGATTTATTCAAGTTATATCATACAATATCCAGCGATAAAACGAAATTGTATGCGGCTATTCTAGATGCCTTGGAAGCTATCAATAAAGGATATGCCGTTTACTTCTTGGAAAAGGAATCGAACCATGAACAAAAGAAAACGGAAAAGACTCATAAAGAAGCTTAAAAGATATCCGTATCCAATCGATAAATGTTGTGATCTGTTTGTATATCTAGCCGAACATATCGAACGGAGCCTGATCGAATTCAAGGAACTACCGCGTTATGGTGTTCCGTATGCTTTTCAGGACAACCATCAAGGCTGGGAAGATACGTTGGATACTATGATCTGGACTTTTCATGAATTAGCGAATGATAATCCAGGAGATCCGTATTGGATTTATTTTAGTAAGCAGGATCATGAATTGTCGATTGGAAAAGATGGCGCCGTCCATTTTACGTCTTCTTTGGATACTATGGTTCCTGAAGAAGTGCGGGAAGCGAACCGTATCTACGAAAAGAAGATTGATACGGGACTCTTATTATTCGCCAAATATTTTCGTGACTTATGGGATTAAGGAGTTTGATCTATGATTTATACCAGTTATTTCGAAGCCGTCCATAACTTCAGGGATACGAACCGGTTAGTCAGTATCGCTTTCTGGACCGTACCGGAATTCAAACATATCCAAAAATATACGAAACTGGCGCCGACACAGGATATCTTAGCCAGATTCAAGGAAGACAAGAACGAGGGAGCTTATACGAAAGCTTTTTATAAACAAGTCTTGGACAGATTGGACCCGGGATATATCTTTCGTAAGTTCGATGGAAAAATTCTGTTATGTCACGAAAGACCCGATAAATTCTGTCACCGACATATCGTATCCAGATGGTTAAGGAATCATGGGTATCCATGCCAAGAAATGGACTGGTAGGAAAGAAGGCGCATCATGCAGATCCTAGAAACAGGGAAGACTTATAACGTACGATTAGATATCCGGTTGAATAATGGATTATTAAGTACCGATATGCCGACAGATATGGTGAATCGGGTACTTAAGAATGCTTTGAAGGATCTGGATATCGTCGTACAAGATATCGGTACTTATAAAGAGGAAGGAGAGGATCCCGTTGTCGTATCGTAAACGGACGAAAGCTGGAAAATTCATTTATTCTATCTGTATCAAGCGTGATATGTCATTAAAAGAACTGGCGGCCGATATGGAAGTCTCTTATACGTATATCTGGATGCTTATGACCGGAGAACGTCCCGTACCGGATACATTCATCGAGAAATTCGCTAAGAAATATAAGTTATCGGAAGCGCAAAAAAAGGAATTAATCCAGCTCGCGATGGAATCCTATCGTTCGGCTCATTTCAATATGACCCAGCTATCCAAAGACAAGAAGAACCTTGTCATTCTTTTTAAACATAAGATAGCTGAACTGACACCGGAACAGGAAGAAGCGATTCGGAAGGTGCTGATGGCCTCGTGACGAACGATGAATATACCGTCGAAGAAATGTTGGATGCCATCCGGAAATTCCATAATGTACTGGTCTATATGGAAGGGAATAAAGATTCCTGGAACGAGAATATCCGGTATTACGATAAGGCAATCGGTGACATCGAACATTTCATCGAACTTCATTATGCTGATACGACAAATGTAGATAGGGATGAATTGCTACATCTTTTATACGATAGACGAAAGAAGCGTCGTTTCTTTAAAGATAAAGAGAAATTAGCCGAACCCATCTTAGATTGGGTTTCAACGAATAAAATCCGGATAGACAAATTATATTCAGCCCTTAAGCAATCCGAAAAATTCGGCGATTCTCTAGATACACGGACGTATACACCGAGAGTTGAAACTGAGCTTTTCGAAAAATTGGAACCTTCAGAAGACGTAATAGCCAAGTAACACTTTGTTAAGTTAAGGAGATGAGTCGTCTGGAAAAGAATTATGACTTACCGGATCCGTCGGAATTTATCCACGAATCTGTACTTGATGTCGATCCTTCGTATTATCCGATCATCTTAGGTATCCAGGATCGGAATCTTCGTCTTATCTGTCGTCATTTCGAAAATTGCGATATAAGTACCGATGGATACCACCAGTTCACGGTATGGGGAACAGAACAGGATATCCGGCAGTTCAAGGAATCGCTGGAAGCTGTTACTGAATATATCTCCCGGAACAAGGAATCCGAACTCATGGAAAGTACCTTATCCTCGCTGCTTACCGATCATACGACGAAAGAAGATATTCTAAAATTCGAGACAATCGTACGTCGTTACGGCACGAAAGATCCGATTAAACCGAAGACGAAAGGACAGCAATGCTACGTGAAAGCGATCCAAGATCATCTGATTACGATCGTGAACGGGCCGGCCGGTACCGGGAAAAGTATGCTGGCCGTCGCTATGGCCTGTAAAGCCTTGAAACATCATGATGTCGAAAAGATCGTTCTGACACGTCCGGTCGTCGAAGCCGGTGAATCGCTTGGTTTCCTTCCCGGTGATTTGCAGGAAAAAATCGATCCATATATGCGTCCGTTATACGATGCCTTATATGATATCCTTGGTAAGATAGAGGTCGATGCATTCATCGCTAAAGGAATCATTGAAATCGCTCCATTAGCCTATATGAGAGGCCGTACGCTCCACGATGCATTCGTTATATTGGACGAAGCTCAGAATGCGACACGCGGGCAACTGAAGATGTTTTTGACCCGGTTCGGCGAAAATTGTAAGATGGTCGTCGATATGGACCAGAGCCAGATCGATCTGCCAAAGAAAGAAGCCAGCTGCGCGTACGATATCGGACGATTCTCGGATATCCAAGATATGGCACTCGTCTATCTTACGGATATAGATATTTCGCGCCATCCGGTCATCAGTCAAATTCTAAAAGCTTATCAAAATTAATCCTAGAGGAGGGATATGTATTATGCGGCTATCCTGGCCGGAATATTTCATTACAATCGCACAATCTGTTTCACGTCGTTCTACCTGTTTAAGGAGACGATACGGTGCCGTTATCGTCAAGAATCATTGTATCGTATCGACTGGATATAACGGAGCAGCCAGAGGGGAATCCAATTGTTGTGACGATGGATACTGCTTACGGGAAAAGATGGGCGTCGGCCACGAGGAACGATATGATCTGTGCCGTGCGATCCACAGCGAACAGAATGCAATCATCAACGCCGATCCGGAAGCCATGAAAGGTGCCGATATTTATATCTACGGGGAAGATAAAGATGGAAATATCGTCGACTCCGCTCCTTGTTATATGTGCAAACGAATGATAGCCAACGCCCAGATACGCCGTGTGACATATGCAACTCCGGGACATGCCGTGACGTATCTCGTACGTCCGGATATCGATCATATTTATTATCGGGTGCAGATCCATATGGAAACGGACGATAAGAAACTGGACCGGTATATGACGACCGAAGAAGCCGTCGACGAATCCGAAGCAGTATCCAAAATAAACGAGTATATCGTCGGTCATAGTAAAGCGATGAACGACTACCTGAAGGATACGTTCGGAACGATTGATGTCAAGATTACGATCAAGAACCCGGTCGAATTATCGAAACAAGAATACGATGCCACGCCATCCTGGATCCTTTAGGTAAATACGAATATGAAAGGGGTCTTCTCCTGTTGGCTAAATTAACCGCGAACGGCCGTAAGCATATTAAGAGTACGAACTACGGTCTTCCGAAAGATAAGAAATATCCGCTCAACGACGAACAGCATGTACGGAGCGCTATCCAGATGTTTGCGCATTGCCCGTCAGATAAGAAAGCAACACTTGCACGGAATATCAAACGGCGTATCGGACAGTTGCATATGGATATCCAAGTATCGAAAGGTTCGGCTTTTTATGAATATGCCGGTAAATATAAAAAGAAATAGGGTACCCACCATGTCTAAAATCATTCGCTGCAAAAATAATCTGAACAAAACGCTTCGTCATCTCGATACGATCCGCGATCGATTCAAGGAAGATACGGTCGATAAATTAGGTTTCCGTAATTTTCTCCCGGAACAATTAAAAGCCTTATTCGAACTTGTCGATATTCCGATGCCGAACGTTACCTATACGATCGACTTCACGGGTCCTTATCAAACGATCAAAGTATTCTCCTGCGGATTATCCTGGACGGTTATGAACAACAATAACGCGCTCCTTTACATCCCATCCATGGATATCTTCGTTAAGGAAAGCTTGGCCGTCACGTTATCTATCTTTCTGGATATGCTGATGATGCTTGGGTATAACGATATCCCGATGCAATTGGTCGTTATCCAGAAATAAAAAAACTGCCCTTCGGCTCCTTTTATCGGGGAACCAGAAGGGCTTCGTTTTTGATGGCATAATAAGCTTAATATCTTACTATGTAAGATATTACTCCGTTCGTATTCCTATTTTTATATTTTTTGCAGCGAAAAAAATAGGATAATTTCGGAAAACCGAAAAATGCTTCATTTTTGCGGTTAAAAGACTTTAGACATAAAATTACACGTTAACCTGCGTTCCGTTAAAATTTGAGTACTATACGGCCGATTTAGGAGGGTCTAATTCATGTTAAAAGAAAAACTGGAAACAGTATCCGGATCGTTATTCGAGATCAGCGGATACGAAGATCGGAACATTAAAAGTTATTTGGCCAGGAGTTTAAAGGAATATGCCGGCGTCATTCTTTATATTGATACGGCCCATACGTTGACGGAACCGATACTTCCGGATATGTTATATACCCAGGATTATAGATACCCGGATATCCTGGAAATCTTAGATAACGAACCGGAGCCGGACCTAATCATCCTGGATAACCTGTATAATATCGCCGATAAGCCGGCCGTTCCTTTTACGTTATTCAATATCTCCCGTATCGTAAGCCAACATACGTATAACTTGCTTTTCGTAAACCAGTTCGTCTATAATTTTAAGGAAGATAAGAAAATCCGGAAGTATGTCCCGCAATACGATAGACTATACCGTAAATATTGTTCGTTTCGGCAAATCGTATATTCCCCGGTCTCGGTACGTACGACGTTGGATAAGATAAAGATATCCAAAGAAGAGCTGCCGTTATATTTTGGTTGACTTTTGATTTTCTACGCCAGATAATTAAGAGAACGAAGAAATAAACAGGAGGAGGTGTATAGATATTGCCGCAGGAAGTCGTTTTCGATACCCGTAAATGTAAGCCAACAGAATACGAAATCAAAAAACAGTCGTTTTGGCGTCATACAGAGGCATTAACGGTATCGAACGAAGAATTTATTGAAACGATCCGAAAACGGCGTCTATACACCTTTAAAAGCCATTCTCCGCGTTCTATTTTTGTATTCCATATCCGTGATTATGAATCCGTACCGTTTTTCGACCTGCATAAGCTTTTCAAGAAACGAAATCTGCATCCGTTCCTGGCTTATAAAGCCGGTACCGGTTATTATGTTCTTTTCTCTTTCGTAAAGCCTTATTCAGGAGTATATGTAGATCGTATCTATGAAGCTATCTCTCTGCTCATTAATCAGGAATATCCAGATATGTGCTCGTTAACTACGTTCGAAGAAGAAATCATCTATCGACCTATCTTTTATGTCAAGGATATCATATTCCAGGATGTAAAAGCCGTCGCTTATCTTTTTCAAGTACATGAAATCTATCAGGATATCTTGAAGTATAACCTTTCGATAGAACCATATTCTCCGTTACAGACCGTGAAAGAAAATATCCGTAACGTATTTCTGGATACATTCAAGGAAGAATTCCAATCTCCTTTATATAATATCAGTAAACCTTCTATAGATCAGTTAACTGATAATAGTAAGTTAACTATAAAAGATATATCTGGATATTCTTTTAATTATCTTTCTATTTCTAATACATATGACTCGGACATAGCAACGCATCAACAAAACATAGTGCAAAATCATAGTACAAAAAATAGCATAACCATCAGTGTTCTAACCATGTTATATCAACTGAACTTACTAAATATTTTTAACGTATCGGTTGATGCACTATTTTTAGATCTAGTGGGTGCCAAAGATACGTATGGATTCGTCTATAAGCAGGCCGACAAATACTATTATACGACGTTGGATTATAACGCTAAGGTGTATACGATCATTAGTTTGGTACAGGAATTATTCCAGCAAATCACGTATCAATTTAAAGTCCATCCGATCGATGTCTATTTCTGGTTAATCAATGAAATCGGTATCGAAACGAATACACTTCGTACCCAGTTACAGAGTGGACACAAATACCTAGATATTATAAAACATGCCGACAAATTAAAACATAAGAATCCTATCGTCTATAAACGTTTGACGAATAGGACCACTATCCATCGTGATATTTTGAGTTATCTTATCGAAACGGCTATCCATGATAAATATTATAACGATAATTTAAAATTTCCTTATTTAGTTTGTATAATCTCTGTTAGAGATTTATCTAGTATAGTCCGGAAATCAAACGAAAGAGTCCGAGAAACATTAAAATTATTAATCCATTTAGGATTGATTGAAAAGGTACCAGATTCTGAATTTTCCGAATATATCACGGAGTATCTGGATACTAAATCTAAAGAAGAATATGGCCGTCGTGTTTCTGTTTTTCGGATTCCTTACTGCTCTGATGAACTGTTCAAACAAGCCGAATATCGTATCCAACATAAAAAATTATTATATTCTCCACAAGATTTAGCTGTTCATTTCTTCGATAACGATAAGGAGGCCCAGGAACCTTTCTTTGGCCAAGAACTGGATATGCATATGACATCGGACGGTACGGAACCGATACAAGAACAGATCCTATCGTTCATCGTAGAACACGTACAAAAATGTGGCTATGTATCTTTTATGGCTGTTACGGAATATACAGCCGGATTATTAGACAATACTAAGAATAATGCGCGCCGTTTCTTACGGTCTTTCCTTGCCAACCGGCTCCCTAAAAAGGATCTCGTCTGTCGTTGCTATAGTATGGATATCCAGAAGAGATTTAAGATAACCGAGAAGCTGCATTTTGGCTCTTCTCGTATTATTTTCAAAAAGGAGTTGAAGAATGATGGATGATATCGTTAGAATCGCTTTATTCGTATCCAGGAATAAAGACAATAAAGAAATCCCGGATTTCAAAGAACGTCGGGAAGCTTTCATTATCGATACACATGGTCCGAGACACGACTTGGATATCGAGATAAACCGGATGCATAAGAAGTTCGACGAATTCGTATCTAAAGGAGTCCCAGGAGAAACGTGCCGGCTCTATCTTTCGGTTAATGACCGGAATCGCGAAAAAATTAAGAAAAACTTTGTCATCGAACTTTTGAAAAACGATGACTATAACCTTTCGAATATTAAAGATATCTTAGTATCGGTTGCCATGAAGAAAGAGAATGCCGTTACGAAATATTGGCTCATCGATTACGATCGGGAAGATACTGAAGAGGAAGTCCGTGAATTTATCGAGGATATGAAGGAACTTACGAACTACAAAGAAAACCAGTTCGACATTTTAAACATCAATCCTACGGTACATGGATGGCATATCATTGTTAGCCATGGATTCGATACCCGGGAACTTCTAAAAAAATATGGCGATTTCGTATCGATCCAAAAGGATGCTATGTGGTTGATATCAAGAGGAGCACGTAATTAAATATCCGAAAGGATATTTAACATATCTTTTTATATGTGCTATACTTGTCGTGTAGCCCATTTTTTTATTTTCTATTTTTTTAAAGCCTAAAAACTCATGCTTGGAAAGGAGCGAACAAGTAAGCCGCAGATAAGTGCATTAGGATAAAGCCGTTGTAGAGACGGTTGTCTTATCTGTGAGTGTCGAAAAGTATCAAAAGGCGTCCAAGGAGACGATTATAACTATGTTCAAAAAAATTCTGACTGCTGCTATGTTATGTTTTTCGCTGGCTATGCCTTCTTTCGCCGCTTATGAAGTAACGGTACAGGCTACGGCTTATAATGCATATACCGGGAACTTGACAGCATCCGGTACGGAATGTGTACCGTATCAGACGATTGCGGTCGATCCGGACGTCATTCCTTTAGGGTCCATTGTCTATGTACCTGGATATGGCGAAATGGTAGCGGAAGATACCGGAGTATCCGGTTATGCGATCGATATCGCGATGGATTCGAATAGTGCCTGTTACGATTTCGGTGTACAGACGATGACTGTAACAGTATATTAACGTATATATAAAAAGAGAAGCTCCCGATTCGGGGGCTTTTTTCTTGTATAAAAACTAGTTTGTTAATATTATATTGCAATTGACAACGATAACTTTTTGATATATGATGTATTTGCGTATATCAGTGACTTTTTGTCCGGAGACGGAAGAGGAGTTGTTTTATTTGTTTCAAGAGAAAGTAGACTATAATACATCGGAATTATCGAAACGTTACGGTTGCTCGACACAGGCGATGGCACATCGTATTTTATATCATATTACGAAACTGAATGATAACGGAGTCCATGCTTTACAGGATGTTACGACGAAACAATGGCATGTCGATGAAGTAGGTGTCCGCATCCTGGATTCTCTTTTCCCGCCAAAAAAAGGATTTCATAAGAATACATCGACTGTCGTATCTTTGCATACCGATATGGAGACGATTCATAAAGATATGACCTCGATGCAGGAACAGATGGATAGGATGCAGGATACGATATCCAAACTGTTAGAACAGAACCAACAGTTGAAGCAGGAAGAGAAATCGTTAGACAAAGAACTGGAAACGTATCGGAATAAAGAAGCGGCCGCGACGATTTCTCATGATATCGTTTATCGTACCGGAATGAATTGGTGTAAGCAGGTAAACGATTTCATCCGTGATTATGCGCAAGTGAATGGCTTGCAGAATTATGAAGCTTATCGATACTTATATGATTTATTCTGCCAGGAAACTGGTTGTAACGTATATCAGCTTCGTGATGATTATATACGTTCCCATAAAAGACAGATGAGCGGTAAGAAAAATATTCCGATTGTAAGAGTTATCCATCACAATGAACCCATTGCAATTGCGTTCACTAATTTCATAAATTCGTTAGTAAGTAAAGAAAACTAGTTGCCAACGGCACCTCTCTTGAAGGGTGCCGTTTTTTTGATTCATTTATTATATCCAAGATATAAACTACGTGATATAATAAGAACGGACCTGACCGATGACGAAAGAGAAGGGGGTTTTACTTTTTGATTGACGAAAAGAATAAGTATGTCGATATCTATCAGGAACTCATGAAAAGCCGGATCATTTATTTAGGTTCGGAAGTAACGCCGGAATCCGCGAATTCCATCGTGGCCGAACTTTTATATTTGGAATCCGTGAATCCTGACCTGGATATCACGATGTATATCAACAGTCCGGGTGGTACGATTACGGACGGCATGGCTATCTTTGATACAATGCAGGCTATCAAACCAGATGTATCGACCGTATGTATCGGGATGGCAGCGTCTATGGCTTCTTTCTTGCTGGCAGGCGGTACCAAAGGGAAGCGTTATGCCATGCCGAATGCAGAAGTCATGATCCATCAGCCATTAGGTGGTGCCCAGGGACAGACTACTGAAATCCTGATTGAAGCGGAACATATCAAACAAATCCGCAAACGGATGCAGGAATATTATTCTGAATTTACCGGGAAACCTTACGAAGAGATTAATCGGGATACCGAACGAAATCATTATATGACAGCTCAGGAAGCGAAAGAATATGGCCTGGTCGATCATATCGTAGGCGAAGAAGAAGGTGATGATTAATTGACGAAGAAAAAAGAAGAAGATATCGTATGTTACAGTTGTGGTAAGAAATTGAACGATTATCAGGATGCTACTTTCGTACAGCTGAAGGAAGATGGCGACGTCTATATTTGTTCTGAATGTATCACTGATACATACGATAAATTGATGGCCGCTATCCATGATCAGAATATGGACGATGATGCCGATGATTTTAACGATGAAGATATGCTCGAAGATGATGTAGATGAAGAACCGAAAGAAGAATTGCCGACACCAGAAGAAATTCGTGCCCATTTAGATAAGTATATCATCGGGCAGGAAGAAGCTAAGAAGATTATCTCGGTTGCCGCTTATAATCATTATAAAATGTTACTCTATGAAAAAGTTCATTCGGAAAATGCAAATGTAGAGCCTCAAAAGAGTAACGTTATTATGGTAGGCCCTTCAGGCATAGGCAAGACCGAAATTATCCGGGCATTAAGCAAATTCTTGAACGTTCCGTTAGCTATTGCGGACTGTTCTTCGCTCTCAAAAAGTGGTTGTTTAAACATAGCCGTTCAGAATCAACTACCACAGAAGATTCTGAATAATTAGTGGAGAATTAAGCGGGAAGGCTAAGTCCTTATGGATATGCTAATCCGAACCGAAGGTTAATCTAAGATTGGTCAGGGGCAACGCGTAGCAGGTGAAAAGATATAATCCTGCCAAGAGGCTCCACTACTTTGTGGTTGAAATATGAAAGAGATAAAAAGGTACGCTGAACTAATAGGAAACTATTAGAAGTATCGGATAAAAAGCCGATACGATAACATAATTGTATGTGGGCGCAGATCCTGTTTCTGTTTTATCGGATTTGTTATATCGTGCTGGAAACAATATCGAAGCAGCCGAAACAGGTATCGTTTATTTGGATGAATTCGATAAACTGGCGAAACGGAAAGACGATAATACCGCTAAAGATGTAACGGGTGAAGGTGTCCAGCAGGAATTATTGAAAATCATCGAAGGCAGTGAAGTCGAAGTCCCGATTTCTGGAGGCCGTCGTATGAATGCCGAAATGGTCCGCTTGGATACTTCCAAGATTCTGTTTATCTGTGGTGGCGCTTTCGACGGTATCGAAGACGTTATCCGGAAACGGATTCGTAGTAAGGATAGTCATCCGGCAATGGGATTCGGAGCTACGTCTTCGAAATCCGATGTACGAAACAAAGAATATAACGATTTGATTGTTCAAGTAACGACCGAAGACTTACGGGAATTCGGTATTATCCCGGAAATGCTCGGACGACTTCCGATTATCTGTCCGTTGAAACAACTTTCGACGGATCAATTAGTAGAAATCTTAACGAAACCGAAGAACGCAATCATTAAACAGTATAAAGAAATGTTAAAAATGGACAGCGCGCGCCTTGTTTTCCGTAAGTCTGCTTTGATGGCTATCGCTAAAGAAGCTGAGGATCGTAAGACAGGAGCACGAGGTTTACGGGCTATCGTCGAGAAACTGTTAACGGATACCATGTATCAGGTACCGAGTATGGATGATCCGGTCGAAGTTATCTTTACCGAAAAATGTGTGACCGATCATAAGAAACCGACGATCAAACCGTTAATCATTGACGAAGAGAAGGAGGATAAATTATATGCCGAATAATTATATGGAAAAATATAAGAAATTAGTCGATTTGGCCTGGCTGGCTACCGAAGGATATAACCGTGGTGAAAATAAAGATAAGTATTATGAAAAAGCTATGATGTATGCTACCGTAGCTAATGCGATGGCACCGATGCTTTCTATTAATACTTTAGATGTTACAGAAGATAAATCGAAAGAAACGAAACCGGCTACTAAAGAAGACTTGAAGCCGAAACCGATTATGCATACCGTAGGCTCGGAAGATTCTCCGGAAACGGGCTCCGTACCGGAAGTCAAAGAAGAACCGAAAGCAGAAGTAAAAGAAACACAGTCGGAAGATGCGTCTAAGATGGCACAGGATATTGCGACAATCCAGAATATTGTTCAGACAATGATTGACACTACGAAACATCCTAACAATTATTCTATCCCGATGGATATGGTTATGTATTGGATGTCGCAGGCAGTCGGTACAAAGATCGAGGATATCAATGAGTTGAATAACCATATGGATAAACTGCCGGCTCTTCTTGATTATTTTACGAAACTTGATTTTATCTTTAACAAGATTAATGCGGATATCCCGAATACGACGCAGGCATTGGCTTTCGCGACACAGGGTAGATATACGACGATCGATAAGATGTCTCCGGATAATATCGATGTCGTTATTGACGCATTTAAACAGGCTATCCAGAATCAGCAGCAGGCTGCTGCACAGTAAATTATTTTATTCTAAGGAGGACTTTATATTATGAGTATGAACGTAGTTATTTTACAGGGCCGTTTCCCGGCAAGCGATAAATTCGATTTTAAATATATCCAGGGTGAAGAAGGCGGCAAACGGTCTTATTTCCGTGGTACGTTGAGTGTCGATCAGAACTTTGTCCAGAAAGGACAGAAATATCCGGACAGCGATTTGATCAATATCCGTGCTTTCGGCCAGGTAGCGGACCGCATCGCTAAATTCTTCCGTCCTGGCGATAATATCCTCATCAATGGCCAGCTTCGCCACGACAAACCGTATCAGGATGAATCCGGCCAGACCCATCAGGGTAGTCTTTATGTCATTGTTGATAATTTCCAGTTCCAGTATGCGAACGAAAAACACGAAAATAATTCCGTAAGTCAGCAACCGGCACAGCATCAGGATATCCCGGCTCCGGGTTCCATGAATCCGTTTGCGAATATGAAAGCACCGACGCCTGAACCGGCACAGCAGCCGCAGACCGGATTTAAATTTGGTGCGAATCCTCCCCAGTTCTCGTCCAACCTTTTCCAGAAATAAGATAGCACCGTTCTAATTTATTTATTTTATTTTTTACATAAACTAAAACGTAAAAATAATGCTCCTTGCTATTGGATATATGCAGCAGTATAATAAAAGCATACATATAAATAGCAAGGAGTGATGCTTTATCGACGAACAAGAATTAGATAAGTTGCAGGAAAAGTTATTCAAGGAACTTACGGACGACGTATCGCTGAAAGACGAAATAAAATCGTTTGCGTCCGAATGCGCGCGTAAGCTTATGCTTCCTTCGACCCATGCGCAGATCGTTACCGAATTTCACGGACAACAATATTTATTATCGGCACGAAGTTATATGATGTCGCATGGATCAATCTTAGTAGAAGTCCGCGCGCGCCCTTGGATTTCTTCTCTACTTGCCTTGAACGGAGGTATCCCGGATAGTTCTAGAAAGGCGAAAACAGCAAGAGCTGAATTCGACGAAAGATTCACGATGGAAGAATTCGTAGCCAAGATTACGACGGCTCTTTTTTATAATATCTGTGGATTAGCTCCGGAACCGGAAGCAGAATAATATAAAATAGAATAAAGAAAGGAAGTATCATGTCAGAAGAAGAAGTAAGGATTTCGACACTGGAATATCCAGATAACGTACGTCTTCGTAAAGAGATGTATTTAATGAATCCGAATCACTGCGTCGAAGAAATTATCGATAATAGTGTCGATGAATATCTGGCTGGTTACTGCAAGCACATCTCTATCAATGTGTCTCCTGATTCTAGACTTATCCAAGTTTCTGATGATGGTCGTGGTATTCCGGTAGAACCTTCTACGGATCCCGCCTTCAAAGGAAAATCCCAGTTATTCCAGGCGATGGCGAGCCTGCACTCCGGAGGCAAATTTCGCTCCAAGGGAGGAGCATATAAGTCCATTACTGGGGGATTAAATGGCGTAGGTGCCTCTTGTGTTAACGCAGTATCCAGTTATTTTAAAGCACAAGTATTCAAAGAAGGATACGAATATTCCTTAGTTTTCGAGAAAGGTCGATTAAAAGAAGACTTCCAGAAAGTAGAAATCAAAGATAAAAAGAAACATGGGACGACCATTTCTTTTATCCTAGATACTGAAATCTGGAAAGATGATACTATCGATTATAAAAAATTAAAAGACCGTATCCAGCAGATTGCGTTCCTGAATCCTTCTTTATCTCTTACATATACATACGATAAAGAAGAACCGATATTTTATCATTATCCAGAAGGATTACAAACTTATTTGGATATGTTGGTATCGAAAGAGAAACGAATCTGTGATAGTATTATCCTGCATAAGAAAGAAAACGATATCGAAGCCGATTTAGGATTTACGTTTTCTTCTTCTTACCAACAGGAATATTATACGTTCGTAAATAACGTAGAAACAAGTCGAGCCGGCGATCATTTGGCCGGATTTAAATTCGGTATCCATAAGGCAATCAGTCAATACCTGAAAGATAATAAAATGAAGACGCCAGCGAATATGACGCAGGATGATTGTTTAGAAGGTATCGTAGCTATCATTGCCGTTAAAGTGAAGGATCCGAAATTCGAAGGACAGGGTAAGACTGCTATCCGTATGCCGGAATTGCGCGCTATTGTTTCCCAACTTACTTGTGACGCTTATTACGAATATTTAAGTAAGAATCCGAAAATAGCCAAAACTATTTTGGATAAGATTACCCAGGCTATGAATGCCAGGGTAGCTGCCCGGAAAGCCAGACAGGCTGTCCGTGATCAGAAATCGATCATGAAGAGTATATCGCTTCCCGGTAAACTGAAATCCTGTTCTTCCCGTGATCCAGAAAAGACAGAAATTTTCTTGGTCGAAGGTGACTCGGCAGCTGGAAGCGCCTTGCAAGCCAGGAACGCAAATATCCAGGCTATCCTAAGTGTTTTCGGCAAAGTAAAAAACGTACAAAAAGGCAAGGATGATACTACAGCGTTGAACAGCGTCAAACTTTTGGATATCATCAAAGCATTAGGAACTGATGTCGGTAAGAATTTTAATTTAGATAAACTCCGTTATCATAAAATTATCTTGATGGCGGATGCGGATTAACTTTTTTGTATTAAAATATTAATTATGTTCTCCATCACTATGTACAGTAATACCTATTTAAAATAATAAATAGGATGGTGCATAGTATATGTCGAAAAGACGACCATTTACTGAAAATGAAGTTAATGTTATTTGTAAATTATGGAAAGAAGGTAAAACAGCAACTCAAATATGTCGTATAGTAGAGAGTTTGTCTAATAGGAAACCTCAAACATTATATCCAGTATTAATAAAGAATGGATTATATCAAAAAAAACCATATAATGATTTAAGAAAATTCAAAGTTAACGATAACTATTTTAAAACAATTGATACAGAGCATAAAGCATATTGGTTAGGATTTATGATTGCTGATGGATTTTTGTCAAATTCTGGTCATGCAACAAAAAGCTTTGGAATGACTTTAAATTCTAAAGATAAATACATATTAGAATTATTTAAAAAGGATTTGGAGTCTAATTATAATATCCATGATTATACTTCAGAAGGTCATTGTACTAGTAAATTATTAATTAAAAGCGAATCTATCTATAATGATTTATTGAGATATGGGTTAACGGTCAATAAATCATATGACGCAACTCTTCCTCTCGATAAGATTCCAGAAAATTTAGTGAATCATTTGATTAGAGGGTATTTTGATGGTGATGGTGGATTTTCAAAAACTAGTAAAAATAGTTATAGTCTTTATTGTATGGGATTTACTGGAACTAGTGAAGTTATAAAGTCTATTCGACATATTTTGAAAAAGGATAATATTAAAATTTGTCAACGTTTTCCAGACAGGAACAATAACAATTGTTCATTATATATTTCTGGAGATAGACAAATATATAATATTGGTAAATGGTTATATCATGACGCTACTATATATTTAGTTCGCAAACATGATAGATATATGGAAATTTTTAATAAATATAATACAAAGAACTAGTCGTCCTTACAGGAATGTAAGAGATTATGAGTAGGCTAATTCGGTTGAAGTTGAATAAGGATTTAGTAAAAATCACGAAGGCGCTTCTATATTAAAAAAGAGAACCTGGACTCCTGAAAATGGATAGAAGGCAATACCGAACTAAATCGACATTGTTTTATTCGTGTCGTAAATGCGTAACGACTATAGACCTACTGACCAGAACGGTTAAAGATATAGTCTAGTCCCCTACGAAATATCGGGAAACCGAGGGTTCAATCGAGCGACGGTGGACATATCGCCTGTCTTTTGATTACATTTTTCTATCGATATCTAAGACCTATTATTGATTCTGGATACTTGTATATTGCGCAAAGTCCGTTATTCAGTATCCAGAATAAAAAAGGAAAGATCATTAAATATATCTATACACAGTCAGAAATGAATGATTACGAAGTAAAAGAAGGAGAATTCGTAAACCGATATAAGGGACTTGGGGAGATGGATCCAGAAGAGTTATGGGAAACCACGATGGATCCGGAAAAGCGTCATCTAATTCAAGTTACATCGAATATGGCCGAACAGAACGAAGCTTGTATCGATGTATGTATGGGTTCCGATGTCGCCCCAAGACGTAAGTTCATTTTTGATTATGCTGAATTCTAAGAAGGAGGTTTTCTATTTGCTGAAGAATTTCGAGTATGTATATTTCGTAAATAAAGAGAAAAAGCAAGTCGTCTGCAAGCTTCGGAATAAAAAAGACAAAGACGCTAATTTTGTTATTGTCGCTAACAGTTTTATGATGGAATGTCTAGATAATTTACTTTGTCATAAAAATTTCGATTCCTGTGGCATTTTTATGTATTCTGAAAGCCTTCGTCCCAGCCAGAGCATGGCTATCGCGAAATGCCATCCAGATGATGTATTTAACGTAGAAACCGGGAAACGGATTGCGCGGAATAAACTTCGCCGGCGTATCTTGAAACAGGTCTATAAACGATTGCATATCATGATAGATGTATATAAACAAGCAGAAGAAAGAATGAAAGAACGATATCCAAGAGATGTCGAATCCTTTTCTAAGTAAGACGCGCTAAAGAAAGTGGCGTCCATTATTTTGTATTTCCGGATAAAAGCCTGATATACGCAAATATTAAGCATAAGGAACGGAGATATATATTAATGAACGAGCTTTGTTTGCGTGGTTTAATAAAATGTATCGTTAAATATAACGATACGAAGTCGATATTCGTACTGGCAGTGGATAGACTTTCGGGTATCTCCGATACACTGCCAGTGAAAATCGACACTTTTAAGATTAAAGATTTTAATCCAGGAGATAGCGTAACGATCATCGGAAAGATAAACAGCCAGAACGTAACAAGGAAGAATCGACGCCGTGTCGCTGTTTTTGTCTATGCCGAATCGATAGTTCATTCTTCTGGATATACAAATGAGTTCAAGGCTTCCGGTAAACTTTGTATCATTAAACCCATCTATCAGGCATCCAGGAACCGTACACTTCTGGAATGTATCTTATCGGTCGAACGTACGGAGAATAAATACGATTACATACCGCTGGTATTCTGGGGCGATATGGCTAAGGAAGTAAGTCAGTATCCAGTAGGTACTTATGTATCTATCGAAGGACGATTCCAATCCCGTAAGTATTATTCGAAAGTAGAGAAAGCGGCCGAAATCGTATACGAAGTATCTGTAAGCCAATATAAGAAAGAGAGGGAAAAATGCCTGGAGTAACGAAACAAGAGGAAATTTCGGGTATCATGCCTCAGTTATTTTTGACGTATGCAACGGACGTCATCCAGGAACGGGCCATCCCACGATTAGAAGATGGTCTGAAACCTGTACAACGCCGTATTTTATATGCCATGTATAAAAACGGCAACTTTAATAGTAAGAAAACCATTAAGTCAGCCAAGACGGTAGGTGCCGTTATCGGAACTTATCATCCGCATGGTGATGCTAGTGTATATGATGCTATGGTTTTCATGGCGCAACCATTTTCTTTGCGATATCCGCTGATTACTTTCAAGGGTAACTCAGGGAATATCCAAGGGGATCCAGCCGCTCATTATCGATATACAGAAGCTAAACTTTCTACTTTTGGAGAACTTCTACTGGAAGATATCGATAAAGAAACGGTCGATATGCAGGACAACTACGATAATACGACAAAAGAACCGGTTGCGCTCGGTGGTTATTTCCCGAATGCTTTAGTCAATCCGACGATGGGTATTGCTGTCGGTATCGCGACTACGTTTGCACCTCATTATTTAAAAGATATTATCGAAGCAGCTTGTACGATGATCGGCCATATGATCAAAGATGAAGATACGGATATCGAAGAACTGATTTCAATCGTAAAAGCTCCGGATTTTCCGACAGGCGGTACGATTGTAAATGCTTCGGATATACCTAATATCTATCGTACAGGTCATGGCCGTATTACGTTGCGCGGTAAATATCGTATCGAACAAAAAAAGAATACGAAACAGATTGTATTCTATGAGCTTCCTTATAAAATTAGTTACACTTCGATGATGGAAGGATTGATCAAACTTTCGGATTCTATCCCTGATATCAAGGATATCCGTGATGAATCTTCGAAAGAAGTAAAGATTGTCATCGAGTTAAAGCGAGATGCAAATCCGGACTGGATCATCCGTCAGATTTTTAAACGTACGGAATTACAATCTAATTTTAACTGCAATTGTGTTGCTATCGATGATCAGAATAAACCTAGAGAAAACGTAACGCTGAAAGATATGTTCGAAGCGTATATCACGAGAGCAGCCAAAACTTTATATCGTTCGATGACGTTCGATAAAAAGAAATACGAAGCTAGATTAGAACGTATCGCAGCCTTACTTTTCGCTTCAGAGCATATCGATGAAATCACGAAGATTATTAAGACTTCTGATGATCCGGTAACGGATATGACGAAGAAATTATCTTTATCCGTGAATAAGGCGAAAATTATTTACGAGATGAAATTATCTAGTATCTCCAAGATTTCGAATACTTCTTTAAAAGAAGAACAGAAAGACCTGGAACAGAAGTTGGAAACAATCGTTAATATCTTATCGGATCAGAAAGCGTTTTTGAAAGAGCTTCGAAAAAAAATACAATCTATTCCGAAACTAAAAATGTTTAAAGACGACGCGCGCCGTACGGATTTCATGGATATTGACCTGACCGTAGACGACCGTAGTCTTATCAAGGATCAGCAGGTAAGCCTTACGTATACGAACCATGATATCATTAAGAGTGTCTTGGTATCAGATTATACAGCTACGAAAGGAACTTCAAAAGGAGTATCTACGAAACTGAAAGATGATGAAGTCATCCTGGATATGCTTACGATGTCGACGAAAGATGATTTATTCTGTTTCACGAATACCGGCCGTGTCCATTTCCTTCCGGTATACAAGATCCCAATCGTAGGACGGAATAATAACGGTAAATATCTGAGTACGTTGCTTAGATTGGACACCGGAGAACATGTCGTCCATATTATGTCAGCGAAACCAGAAGATTTAAAAGATAAGTCACTTGTATTCGTAACTAAAAAGGGTATCATCAAACGATTGGCTATCGAAGACCTTTCGAAACGTGGTAACGTATCCCGTTGTATGACATTCAAAGAAGGAGATACTTTAGCTTCCGTTCTTCTTTGCAAACAACATACGAATATTATCCTTATCTCGAATATCTCGAAAGCGATCCGTATCGATATCGACGATGAAAAGAAGCCGATTCGCCCGACCGGTAAAACGTCGATGGGCGTCAACGGAATGAGTCTGGAAGACGACGAGTACGTCGTTTCCGCTGTTGTCGTCGATGATATGAAACATTTCCTTACCGTATCGGAACAAGGGATGGTCAAGAAAATGACGTTCGATATGATCCCGTTGCGAGGAAGAGGCGCAAAGGGTGTCAAATTACAGGATACGAAAAAAGCGCCCATTCTTATTGCCGCTATGCAGGCATCGGAAAATCAACAGTTGATGATCGTAACCAAGAACGGTAAAGTATCCCGTACGTCTGTATCGAAATTCATGGTACACGGCAGAACCAGTCGCGGTACACATGGAATCAAATTATCCGATGGTGACATCGTTGTTTCTGCCGATATCACGTCAGAAGAGGAATAAGAGATTATGTATTCGAACGATTATACACAGATAAAGAATGGATTCACGAATTATCTTGGAGCCTGTATCCAGGCTCTCCCAGATACAATGAGTAAAGCCGCGAAATCACATTTCGTAACAGCTGAACTTATGGATATCATAACGAAGTTATCGCAGAAAGAAGACGGAAATATCGACTTATTCATTTATAAGCCGGTATTCCGTTCTCTTATCTATGTTCTGAAACAGGAGATAGCACGGATGGAATCTGATCGTCCTTATACCCAGGATACAATCGATACGTATCAGGATATGATTCATCATTTCGAAGGAATGATTATGCATTTGGAGGAACCGAAAGATGAAACAAAATAAAGTGACACTAGTCTTTGGTGAAAAAACATTAGACACTTTCGCAGAAGATGTCAACAGCTTCTATGAATTCATGACTGAAATAGAAGATTTCGTTGGAACCAAGAAAGATTTACGAGATGCGCTTAAAACGAAATTCGCCTCCATCGGCGCCTTTTCTGCTGCTATCCTGTTGGCTCGTCGAAATGGCAAACAGGAAGAAGCCAAAAAGAACCCGGAGGATAAATAATTATGGCTAGAAAAAAGAAAGAAGAAGAAAAAGAACAGGAACAAACAGAATTAACGCTGACCGAAAAAGAAAAACGATTAGCACAGATTGCCGAGAGTATCAATAATAAATATAAGAAACAGATCGTCGGCAATCTTTCTGATCCTGATATCAAACGACAGATTGAAATTGAATTCATCCCGAGTGCTTCGCCGGATTTTAATTTGAATACTGGCGGTGGTTTTCCAAAAGGAAAAATGTCAATTGTGAGTGGTCTTTCTGATTCCGGGAAGACCAGTATAATGTTGAACACAATCGGCATGAATATGCAAAAAGATCCGAAATTCACCTGTCTTTGGTTGGAATCAGAAGATTCGTTAGCTAAGATGAGTTACTTGGAAGATACTTTCGGAATTGATCCGGAACGTTTCTTTGTCGTACCGCTTCAGTATTCTCGAGGTGGCGAAGCGGCTTTAGATGATTTGATTGCTTTTATTGGTACTGGAGCTATCGACATTTGCGTTATCAATACCTTGCGGGCGCTGATTCCTATTTCTGAAATCCAGAAGCCAGTGGAAGCACAAGATGTTGCAATTTCCGCGAGAATGAACTCGAGATTCGTTTCAAAGGTCATTCCGTTACTTTCTGAAACGAATACTGCGTTAGTATGTGTACAGCAACGTACGACGAATATCGGTGGATACGGACAGTCCGATGTATTGAGCGGCGGTCTTCGTATCCGATATCATAGTATGTTGACCGTACGATTGAATCGATTAAAGATTACGACGGAAGATCCGATCGGTCCGGAAGATGGCGTCAAGATTTCTGTCATCGTCGAAAAGAATCATTGCGTACCGCAGATGTTCCCGTATCGGAAGTTTACGTATTATGCCATTTATAACGAAGGTATCGAAACGATTTTCAGTACGTTGCAACTGGCTATCGAACAAGGATTGATCCAGCGTAGAGGAGCGCATCTTTATTATTATGGATCCCGTAATCCAGATAAAGATGAACCGATCTACCATTGGACTAGTAAATCCGATTTTCGGCAATATATGAAAGAACATCCGGATATTTTAGAAGAATTCACGAATAAGGTACAACATAAATCGGAAACATTGTCGAAAGAAGAAATCTCGGCTATCCAGGCTGAAGAAATTGCCGACGCAAAAGCTGCTGGCGTCGATCTTTCAGATCCAGATGATATGACAAATGCTATTTTGAATACGGAAACAAAGGAGGAATAACTTGGATGAATCGAATGTTCAATGCAATTCTTATGACCTTTGTGCGAACGCTGATCACAAGTGCGGTATATGCTTTAACGAAGTATATTTTACGCCTCGGAAAGAGAAACGCGTACCGCATCTAAAGAAACACAGCGGTCGTAGCAATCGACAAGGAGCCAGATTCGAACAGCATAACCATCATGAAAATCAGAAAATCCTGACGAATACAGCTGTATCAGATCTGACTCCAAACTCGGGAGCCGGATATATTAAAGGAGACGAACAGATATCCGGTATCGTATCTATCATGGAAGAATTGAAGACAAGAACCGTAAAGCAAACGAAAGGGAAGGAAACCTTTACGATCCGTAAGGAGTGGCTTTCGAAGTTAACGAGAGAAGCTATCCAGGAGAATAAAGAATTCTGGTATCTTAAATTTGCATTCCATGAAGACGATCCGAACTGGTATTGTATCGTATCCAATGAAATCATTATGTCAATGGTAAAAACGTTAGTCGAGGACCGAACGAAAGCTAAAAATGCAGATCGGCTCATCGAATTGGCGAATCGTCAGAAAGAAACAATCGAGGCTAAGAATCTTTTGCTGACTGCAAAGATAAAAGAATTAGAAGCCGAAATTGATATTCTGAAACACAAAAAATAATCAGAAGGGGAACCGTGCTGCCTACGGCTCCTTTTTTGGTTCTTATCTTTTCTTTTCTGCTAAGGAAGTGATATAATAGAATGGGTATGGCAGAAGATACTATTTATTCTTTGGCAGCGAAAGAAAACCCTGGGAATCCATTAGCTTACGTACGTGATATCGTACGGCCTTTATCGATGGATAAATTGACGGAATGTCTAAGGAATTGTAACGATTGTAAAATAGGGAATGGCGTCCGCAGTATTCCTTATGGTAATCCGAACGGTTCTATCTTAATACTCCGTGATTTTATCCAAGAACAGGATATCACGAAAGACTATGTATATCCTTATGATGAATCGAAACCATACGATAAGGCGTTACGTGCTGTCCTAGAAGCTAATGCTCTCGATATGGATCAGATCATCTGGCTAAATGCCGTGAACTGTTGTCCGCATGAAATGATCGGGAAACGGTTGTGTCCAAGGCTACCCAATCAATTCGAATTAAAGAACTGCCGTGTCTTCGCTGATTTTGCAATCCAGTCTTTTGCGCCCGTATTCATCTTCTTAATGGGAACGACGGCGTTATCTTTATTTCTGGATACAAAGATAAGCGAAATTCACGGTCATTTCATTACAGTAAACGGAGTCACGGCGATGCCTGTATATAGTCCAGAATATCTGGCTATGATATCAGAGCGTATGCCAGAATCTTATCCTATCTATGAACGGATATTTAAGGAAGATATGAAACGCGCTGCCGACTTCCTAAAACAAGAATATCCGATGTTGATTAAATCCGATACCGAAGAAGGAGGAAAAACTATCCATGCAGGAATTTAAATTTGATTTTTCGGGATTCAATGCTGGTACGTCCGCTCCGAAAAACGAACCGTCTGAAGAAACGACGACGGAACAGCCGAAAGCTTTTGATTTCAATGCATTGAAAGAAAGTTTTGCAAAGAAAGAAGCTAAGGAACCGGAAGCAAAAAAGAAAGAAGAATCTCCGAAAGAAGAAAAAGAAGAAGTAACTAAAGAAACGAATAATAAAAAGGAATCTGAAGTTGAAGATGATTCGAATCCATTCGAAACAGAATCTGTCGAAGTAAAATCGAAAGAAGAAGAACCGAAGGAAGAAGTATCTAAAGAAGAAACTACCAAAGAAAAAGCTTCCGAACCAGAAGCCAAAGAGAAAACAGAACCGGTAGAAGAACCGAAAGAAGAAAAGCCAAAAAAGAAACGTCATCGTCGGACAAAGAAAGAACTGGAATCCGAGAAGAAAGAAGCCGAAAGCGTTGAAAAAACAGCCGCTTCGATGAAACCGGAAGACAGTAATCCACCGAAAATCATGTACGCCGAACCTTACGAAAATCATATCAAAGATTATAATGAATGCGTCAATACGATGTTTGCAAAACAGGTAGATAACGATTGGGAAAGTAAAAAAGAAGTCATCCTTGATAACTTGGATAAGATTAAGATGGGTACGAACATTACGCCGGCTACATTAAGTGGTATGGCAGTATCCATCGATGAAACTTTTGATATGATCGCTCAGTATTATTATCAGTATAAAGCGATGCTTGAACAGCTCACGGATAAAGAAACCGGTAAGCTCTCTTATATTAAAGGGATCAATGGCGTCGGTAGTAATCCGGAAGAACGGAAACGAAATGCCTGGATTGCGTGTGCTGCTTATAAACAGGATGACGTCAACTGTAATCTACTTGAAATCGTGAATATTACACGAGAACGATTCGAATTTCTTAGCTGTTGTTTCGAACGGATCAAGAACAAACAGAATATCCTGTATACGCTGACTGCGAATCTGAAGATGGCAGGTGAATGATATGCATTATGGATTAACGGATGAACAGAAAATTATGTTGGAATCTTTTATTCCAGAACGGTTTGTCCATCAGAAACCGACATTTCGTAAAAACGACCCTGGATTGAATTATATCCCTGGCCCATATGTCAATCAGATTCTGGATGATGTATTCGGTAACGGAGCTTGGTCTTTCTCTATTCAGAAATCCTGGCTCCAAGCTGCTGAATCCTATACCGATAAGAATAAGAATAATAGCGGTACACCTATCGTTTATAACCAGGCGCCGTTTGCGAGTGTTCTTGGCCGTCTTTCTTATTTGTTATACCCGCAGAAAGATTATCCAGAAGAAGATATTTCGGGATATGGACCAAAAGAATTTTATAAAGAAGCATTCGGTTCCCATGTCCTGATGGGAAAATCTGATGTACAGGAATCGGCTTTCAAAGCGGCTGGTACGGATGCACTTAAAAAATGCGCGTCCCTTCTGGGTATCGCTCGTGAATTATATACGAAGAAAGATATCAACGAATTCCGAGATTTCAAGACATGGATTAAGAACGTTACAGATGAATGGAATTACGAAACAACTGAACTCTATGGAGATTATATTAATAAGATCAATCTTCTGGAATCTAAGCTGGTATCTATGATGAAACCCGAAGAGTATACAACATTCAAACAGGAATTATATAAACGTATCGGACTCCCTGGAAATACGAAAGAGTATAATCCGACACCGAAAACGGTTATTCTGTATGCCGATACGTTCCAGTCCTTAATGGATGAACTTGAGAAGGTGAATACTGATGCTTCTTAATCCACGAGGAGACGGCCTTGTTTTATGCCCGGAATGTCAGAGTAGTCGATTCGAAGAGAAAGATATCGTTCAGTTAACTGAGAATAAACGAGATGAATCTGTATCGGTCGTTAAGCGATATAAAGCGTATGTCTGCGCGAAATGTGGTTATGTTTATAAGGAAGTGCAGGTACCCGTATGATTTATTTGTTCGATATCCAATATGATGTATCGACCGCAGGACCTGACCTTCGTACAGAAGTTTTCCTGGCAGGATGCTCGAAAGCAAAGAGCCATCCTTGCCCAGGATGCTTCAACCCTAAGTTATGGGATAGAAAAAATAGCCGACAGGTTACAGTCGATGACTTATTGGATCATATCGTAAAGTATAGCTCAAAAAAGAAAGTGACGTTCTGCGGCGGAGAACCGACAGACCAGCTCGAAGAACTTACGGAGATCTGCCGTAAGCTTAAAGCTAAGGATTTTAATATCTTGGTTTATACGTATCATGATTTCGATAAACTGATAGATAAACCGGAATATAAAGAATTGTTCCGATATATTGATTATTTGATAGACCGTCCGTATGACGAAACAAAACGTATTTATGACAACCAATCGGATCTTTGGATAAAACGGAGTATTGGTTCTTATAATCAGAGAATCATTAAATTCTCTTCGTTGAACGGATGTAACGATCGACACGTAGATACTTTCGATATTCATGAATGCGGAAGAATTTCATTGTATCCTATAACGCCAGATCGAATCATAGAATATCCATAAGAGGAGGTGTATGTATATGGCTGATAATGAGGAGGCGAAAGATATCGTTTTCAAACAAGATGGTGACGATACGTATATAGCCAATCCGAAAGATATCCGTAACTTTTATATGTTTCCATTCCATGTTTCTATTGGTTTCAGCGAAAAAAACTATAGCAAATTAATGTCTTCTTCACTTTTATTTGGACCGTATTTGGATTATGACGAAAATACTGGAACTGTTAAAGTATCCGTAAAAGAGATATCTGACGATAAAGTCCTGAAAGATGCTGACGATATCGAAGAACAATGCTCTGTTAGGGTATCCAGTGAAGATTTCGTATCTTGGTTCATGGATGCTTCTACCTGGTTCCAGTCAGACAAAAACAATCCATATCAGAAAGTACAGGAAGAACTAGTCAACAAAATAAGAGACTATTTGAGTAGCCATCATCTGCTTGTCAAGTCGATCGATGATATCTCGTTTATTAACGTAGAAGATCATGTAGGTGCGGGTATCCTTTATTTTGATGATACACCGTCTGCTTTCTTCTATGTTAGTACGGTAGATATCGATAATGGCTACTTTGGTACATCTCCAGAATATTTCTTTGACAACTCTGATGATTTATTTAATGACGTTCCTGATAATATCCATAGACACGTGGTATTCCAATTCGGAGATGTATCTATCGATTGTGACTTAAATCGAATTATAGAAGAAGAAGACGGTCACTATAAGTTTGATTGTAAGTTCTTATCGCTGACATCGAATCCATATCCGGAATTCGATACGAAAGACAAAGAACATATTCTATCTATTGTAAAAGAAAAAGCTGATATGTTCGAACAGAAGAAAGAAAAGGAAATCGATGTCCTGGCTTCGACATTCGATATCAACGATTTATTTTAACGTAAGGAGGTGCGTCTTTTTTGGCGCTTACAAGGGAATGTATGCATCAACTTTGTGATCTGATTCGTGCGAATACAAGTACACTTATCTGGTGCAAGACGTACGAAACACGTCGTTTCATCGGTGATTTGGCGACGATCTTCGTACAACAGTTAAAAGAAAGTCAGAAAGATAAAGAAGATCGCAAGCCGCTTTCTTTTAAGCTAGATACTACGAACCGTAAGATCCGTAAACTTTACTTATGGGATGCGTCTTCGGGACTCAGTTATTTTTGTACACAAGCCGGCGTCAATGCTTTTAAAAGCATGAAGGACGATATGAAATATCAAAGTGTTTATAAAAAGACTTTGAATCCGGCGATGTTTTTACAGTATATCGAGGAAGTAGCTATTAAAAGTAATAAAGAATCGCTTCCGATTTTCGTCATCAAGAATTTTCATTTGATGAATCGTACATCCGCTCCGAATGTTATCCAAGGGCTTTTAAATCTTCGGGAAATCAACGATAAGTTCCGTGTACCGGTTATTATTGTAAGCCCTGTGTTGGATATCCCAGCAGAACAGATGAAGCTATTTACGGTATTCGATTACGATTTACCGAGCGAAGACGAAATCCGTTGTATTATCGAAAAATATTGCTTTAATATCGACGATAAAAATAAAAAAGAATATATTAATAGTTTAGTACAAGCTTCGAAAGGACTTACGTATAACGAAATCGACGATAGCTGTAAGAAGTCGCTCATTACTTATGGTTCTTTAAAACCTGATGTATTTAATAAAGAGAAGATCGAAATTATCAAGAATTCCGGTTGTCTGGATTATCAGAAGATTACGTCGTCCACGTTCGATGATATGGGCGGCAACGAAGTCTTTAAATCTTGGATCAAGGAAGAAAAACAGTTGCTTTCAAAAGAAGCGCGTGAATTCGGTCTGCCGATGCCGAAAGGATATATCTGCTTCGGACCAGCCGGCGCCGGGAAGACTGCTTCTGCCGAAATGGCGGCTAGTCTTTTCGGAGTACCACTCCTTAAATTTAATTCGAGTAAGGTCATGGGTAGTCTGGTAGGTCAATCGGAACGTGCAATCGATAATATGTTATCCGTCGTAAAAGCAATTGCGCCTTGTGTACTGCTTATTGACGAATGCGAAAAGGTGTTCGGGGGGTATGTTTCTTCCAACCAGAGCGATTCAGGTACGTTATCTCGTGTATTGGCTAGACTTCTTTCGTTTATGCAAGACGATAATTCCGGGGTATTTATTATCATGACTTCGAATGATATTTCGAAACTTCCGCCGGAGCTGATGCGAAGTGGTAGACTGGATGCTCAGTGGTATTTCGGTCTTCCGAATAGTACAGAACGAAAGAGTATTTTTAATATTTATCTGAAGAAGAATCACAAGACATTATCTGATAAACTGATGCGTTATGCTATTAGCCAGACAGAACATTTTACGGGTTCGGAAATCAAATCTGTCGTATCCATCATGATGCGTAAATTATATCTCCGTAGCCTGGAAGATAAGAAGACAGACGTGTCGACTTTCTCAGAAGAAGATATCGATAATTCGGTAGCTGAAATCGTTCCTGTTTATCGGTATGCTTCCGATACGATTATGGAATTACAGCAGTATGCAAGAACACGCGCCCGTTTTGCCAGCAAGAACGAAGAATCTACTTCAATGGATATCGTCGATACTCTTTGTGATAAAGTAGACGTAACTGACGTTAATATTTAGAAGGTGGTGGTTATCCGATGCCTATCATCTCGATGCAGGATCTTCGTAAAGAATCCAAAACCAGGAAGAATAAGAAACAAGAATTACAGGAGCGGCTTCAGAAGATGATTACGAAAGATATCGCGACCGAATTGGCAGAATATTATACGCATATCCAGGGTATCCAGAAACTGATCGATACAGGATACGTCGTAAATTCTGATATCCGATTGAATACAGTCGTCCTTCCGGTCCTTATGGATTCTTATATGAATTTAAAGGATGCGTTCGATAAAAGTAGCGGTCGCTATGATGAGTCTTCTACCCGTGAATTCCGGAAGATGCTCGTTACTTCTATCGCACAGAAGAAATATCCGGATTTGGTGGACCGGATTAATAAGTTATAGTAAATCGTATTTTAGTAAGATATAATTTAGTAAATTTCGCTTGAGTAAAAAGTTTTCGCTAGGCGGCATATCCGACAACGGCATTACAAAGAATCCCTCATCCACTTGTCCGGGACGATATGGAGGGGCCTCTCAAATCGGACCCGGGGAATGAAATATGGTGTAGTGCCGTTATCCGATATGCCGCAGATAAGAAAGGAAGGTTCGCCTTGGAAGTAAAATTGTTGACGTATACACCGAATCCAGAACGTGTCATAGCCAGTGCTGCAAAGTGTTGCTACAGTGCAAAGGACCCGTTCACGTTATATAATGAATTAACGGATCAGGAAGTTGAACATATGGTTAAACATCTTTTGGAATCCCAGCATACGTCGCCGATTGAACACGCTAATTTTACGTTCACGATCAAAGGATTATCCAGAGCGGCTAGCCAGCAATTGACGAGACATCGCCATATGTCTACTTCAATGCAGAGCCAACGGTATGTCGATATGAATAACGTACCATTTACGGTACCATCTGGTATCATATTCAATGCATCGAAGAATTTGCCGTCTGCTAAGGATATTTTCTTCGGCGTATTGAAAGCCGCGAACGATGCGTATACTTGCCTGGTCCACAAATATGGAGTAGCCAAAGAAGATGCGCGCGCCATTCTTCCGATTTGTGCGCAGAGTAATCTGATGATCACACTGAACGCAGCTGAATTATATCATATTTTCGATTTGCGATGCTGTGTCCGGGCACAGGGAGAATTCCGGGAATTGGCCGATGAAATGCTTAAATTATGCAAAGAAGCCGCGCCGATTCTTTTTTCGAAAGCTGGAGCTTCTTGTGTCCATTATGGATATTGTCCAGAAGGGAAACAAAGTTGTGGAAAAGCACCGACGCTTTCTAAACTTCTGGAAGTTTATCATACTTTTTTACAAGGAAAGGAAGTTGCTAAATAATGAGTCAGTGGGTACATGCTAAGAGTAAAGTCATGGAACATGTTGATCGTAACCTGATGCAGAAAGCATTCGAAAGAATGCAGGTAAGTATCAACGAAAAAACTCGACATATTCAGAATACATGGGGAAGTTCCGATGTTGATATGGGCCTTTACGACATGAAACGAAAGATGGATTTATCGGTAGGGCTTAAATTCAAAGACGATGCCATGGAAGTTGTCGGCGATTTCTACAATTCACGTTGGCGTGATAGCGAACAGTTCTGCGATGAATTCTCGCAGGCATACCAGCGATATAATATTGAAGATGTCGCAATGGCTAATGGTTATGTGTTGGAAGAAGAAAAACAGACCGAAGACGGCCATATCGAAATGTATCTTTGCAATAACTCGTTCTAAAAGCCACTAAAATAAGAGGGCCTTCGGCGGCCCTCTTTGATTTTCTTTTATTTTTGAAGGAGGAATATACTGATGAAACGAATCAAAGTCGATTTGGATAAAAAAGGAAACTTCACGATGGAACCGATCGAAGGTTTCTCTGGTACTGTCTGTGAACATGAAATCCAGAACCTGGTTACGACAGTAGGAGCTACCATTACAGAAACGAAAGAAAGACCTGAATATTACGCTCCGGAAAATCCGGAAGATATCTTTGTAAATAACAACGACTAAGAATACGAAAGGAGAGTGGATCAGTGTGCGTACTATTTCAGAGATTTTATCGCCATTAACGGAAGAACAGAAAGCGGCGGTTCAGGATTATAACGGGAGAATCTTCTTAAATGCTGCTCCCGGATCCGGGAAAACCGCTTGTATCGTCGCTAGAACTGAATATATGATTGCTAACGGAGTACGCCCTGAATCCATTCTTTTGTTTACGTTCACGAAAAAAGCAGCTGAAGAAATGCGGTCTCGTCTCGAAAAGAAGATCGGTACGGTAGCCAAACATATGACGATCTGCACGTATCATAGTTTCTGTGCCCGTCTTCTTCGTAAATATGCTGATTTAGTTGGTTGGACGAAAGATTTCTCGATTTACGACGAAAACGATAAGAAAGAAATTTTCAATAAGATCGTAAAAGACGATCAATTCCTTAACGTTTATGATATCATGAACATCATCAGTCATTGGAAAAGCAATATGATTTCTCCGGATATGGCTACCAAGAAAGCTAAAACCGGTAAATATGCTAAATGCGCTATCTATTATAAGGAATATATGAAAGCACTCCGGCAGTGCAACGCATTCGATTTCGATGATCTTCTTTATTTTGGATTCAAGCTGATTCATGATTATGATTCTGTATTAAAAGACGTAGCCAATCAATATAAATATGTGTTGTCCGATGAAAGCCAGGACTCTTCCGTAAAGGATAGTGAATTCATCCTCCTGCTTTCCAGCATCAACGGTAATCTTACGCTGATTGCCGATACGGATCAGAGTATTTATGGATTCCGTGGTGCTGATATTAATAATTTCTCTAACGTTATTCTGAAATATAACTTCAAGATTTACAACCTGACACGTAATTTCCGGAGCACGAAAACAATCGTCGATGCGGCCCATTCTTTAATCTTAAAGAATAATGCTCCGATCGAAAAAGATACGTACAGCAAAAATGAAACGGGCGACAAAATTTATTTTTATGAATTACAGGATACGAATTCAGAAGCCAAATTCGCAACACAAGTTGTTAAGTTTATGCACGAAGAAAAACAGATTCCGTATTCTGAAATCGCTATTCTCTGTCGTATGAATTATCAGACGCGTCCTGTTGAAGATACGTTCCTGGCTAATTCGATCCCGTACAGCATTTCTTCCGGTGTATCGTTCTATTCCCGTCAGGAAATCAAAGATATCGTAGCTTATCTTCGGATGGCTATAAACCCATCCGATCTGGAAGCTTTCGAACGTTCCGTACAAGTCCCAAAACGGGGTATCGCGAAAGGTACGATCCAGAAGATTGAAGATAATCTGTTCCAAATGTCCGAATCCTGTGATAAAATGATTACAGTGAAATCATTCTGCGATGAATTCAAGAGTCACTTCAACAAAAAGATTCAGGCTGGTTTACAGGAATATTGGACAATCATCGATGAATTAAAGCAACATATCGATCAGGGATTGTATCCTGAAGATATCATTTCCTGGTTATTAGATCGTATCCGTTATAATAAATATCTCCATGATACCGAAAAGGAACCGGAAGAATATGAATCCCGGTACCAGAACGTTCAGGAATTGATTCGTATTGCTTCGGCTTATATTTCGTTCGATGATTTCATGGAAAACATCTTCTTGAATACCGATGCTCCGGATAAAAATAAAGAAGCGACGAACGAAAAAGTGAACATCATGACGATGCACGCTAGTAAGGGGTTGGAATTCAAGGTCGTCATCATTATTGGCGCGAATGAAGGTATCTGCCCGTCTCGTCGTTCTCTGGATGATCCGGAATCCATCAAAGAAGAACGTCGTCTTTTTTATGTCGCTATGACGCGTGCAAAAGAAAATCTTTTCATCCTTCGTCCTAAGACAGTTTATAATGGCCGTTCCGTTAATTTCTGTCAGAAAAGTCGTTTCGTTTCTGAAATCAGCGCAGAATATGTGATTTCGCATGAAATTTAACTTCGCAAAACGATACGGGGTGAACATATGCGTACTTCCGATAGAGACCTGAACGAAGCTTTAGATCAGGTCGTAACCTTTTTAAAGAACCAGACCGATTGGATACCTCTTACGCGTCTGCAATTATCGCAGATGCTGGGTATCCCGACCGGATATAAATTGAATAAAGTCGTCGATGCTTTACGGTATCATCCCAATATAGCCTGTAAATACGGTTCATCGATGCCGAATGCTAAATCGTGCGGCCACGTACCTTTGTTATATAAGTATGTAGAAACAGATGAAGAAAAGTATAAACTGAGTTTGACACCAGAGGCTGTATCGTATATGACACCCGAGCAATATATGCTATACGAGCCGACGATCAATAAAATATTCCCGGATAAAAAGGATCGACTGTTCGCTTTTCGGTTGCTGGATCTTCTTTTCTGCCAGCATTATGATATAGAATGGCAACCGATTAATCTGCAACGGTTAGTCGTGAATATCGCTTCGACACCCAGGAAGAAAATCCGGGAATTCATCCAGAAGTTCTCGGTAGCCAATATTCTTCTCATTTCTCCGGATCATATGTATCGGATAGCCAGTACCGACAAAAAGGAGAATAAGAAGCACGTCATGGAACGGATACGTGCCGTTTCGAATATGGCTCCGAAATTGAACGAACTGGATTCAAAAGATTTAACGTTCGATTATCTTTCTGGATTAAACAATATATCCAGTCAGGTCACGAGATTACAGGAATTGAATTCGTCTGTCGCCGATGCCTTATCGGATATCGTCCTTGCCCTGAATCATTTACAGGAAACGGATCATGTAATAAAGACCTCAGACATCACTTTCATTAAGCTGAATGATATGTATCAGGAATTACGTCAAAAGTATAAGACTCACGTAGAAGCTGAAAAGAAAATTGTGTCTTTATTGGTCGCTTTATCGGGAGAACCTTTAACAGGTAATTCGATGCGTACGTTCCGTGAAATAAATCGGATATTGTCTGAAGTGTTGAAAGGGGACGAATAGATGCTTATATATCATAAGATATCGGACGATAAATATACGCCGGAATTCATTGGGAACGATAAGGAATTCAATAGTTATACCTATGCTATGGGACAGATACCCAAGCAACTGGATGGTAACACCTGGATATTCTCGAAAAAAGGAATCGCACAGTTATCCAATAAGATGGGAATTCCATCTCTGGATACTATCGGAGATCGATTGAAATTAAAACCATATGAATATCAGAAAGAAGCCGTATCCGAAGCCTTATCGGTAGACGGCGGCTGTCTTTTTTCACTTCCATGCGGCAGCGGGAAGACCATGGTTGGTATATGTCTTTTTGATGAACTCCGTAAGTATAATAAAATACAGGGTAAAGGATTAATCGTCGTCAAAGCTACGATCAAAATACAATGGCCGAAAGAAATCGAACGATTCTCGAATTATTCTGCGTCTATCGTAGAATCCTATGCAGCCTGTAATCCAAGTCGCAACGCAAAGGTGAAGCAACTAAAGAAACAGCAGAAGAAATTGATTGATGAAGATGCTATCTTGAATATTGAAGACATATCGGTACTGCAAGATCAGATAAATGAAATCGAAAAGAAAAGTAATGCCGTTTTTGATGCACAATTTGATGCTGATCTTCTAGTTCTGAATTATGAAACATTGGCCGATAAGATGGTACTGGATAGATTGAAAGACTGTGTCGATTTTATTTATGCCGACGAAATCCATGTCATAAAATCGCCGACCGCAAAACGATCGAAGAATCTATCAGAACTTAATTCTATAAAATATACATACGGAGCAACGGCTACACCGATACAGAAGAATCCGATCGATATCTACAGTATCTTCCGATTCCTACGACCTGATCTTTTTCCGAAACTTTCAGAATTTAAAAGCCTATACGTCAAATATAATTCGTATGGGTTCCCGGTAGGGTCACGGAATGAACAACGATTGCACCAATTAATCCGTCCGTATATGGTCATCAAAACACCGGAAGAAGTCGCGCAGGAATTACCGGAATTATATGTTATCCAGGAAACGTTCGATCTACCTCCGAAGCAGGAAGAAATGACAGCCTCTTTGTTAGCTGAAATAAAAGATTTGAAGAACCAGGAAGAACAGATTATTCAGAAAGTTGGTTCAGCTGAACAGGCCCGTATGTTAGATAGCGTTCAACAGATAGACGCACAAATCATGGCATGCCAGACTTTTGCTCAGGAACTTGTAGATTCGGAAGAATTACTTAAAGTATCCGAATCGAAATTAGCCAAGAAATATATCACGGGATGTAAATCGACAAAACTGGATACGTTATTGGATATCATGGATAGTATCCTGGAAGCAAACGAAAAGGTATGTATCTTCAGTAAATATAGAAAGATGCAACCGATTATGGAAAAAGCGATCAAAGATCGATTCAAGGAAACCGCGGAGTTGGCTTTCGTAAATGGTACGATGACGAAGGAACAGCAATATGCTGAATGGCACGACAAATTTACGGTCGGAAACGCGAACGTACTTATCATGTCGGATGCGGCAGCCGAAGGACTTTCTTTAGGTACCTGTGGATATCTAATCGAATTCGAGCCGGCCGATAGCTATCTTATTCAAACACAGCGTAGAGGACGTATCCAGCGTGCCGATAGTACCCATCGTACGGTTTACGTCTACCAATTGATCGGAATTAATTCGTACGACGAAATCGCACTTCGTATCGTGAATAAGAAGAAGAAATTCATGAATACGATCGTCAATGGTCAGGAAGAATAAAACAACTTTCGGCGCCACACGGCTCCTTTTTTGGCCATATTTGTCTTAGACGGTTCGTTCTATCGGGCCGTCTTTTTTATTTAGGAGGAGTTATTATGGACTTAGATAAACAGTTAGCGTCTTTTATCGATGCTGAAGATGTAAAACAGATAGGCGATCCAAAACAACAGGGATTCATTATCGAAGACGATAGACAGGCTGATTATGTCGTAAAGAAGATTAAGGAAATCCGGAATCAGAAAGAGGAAGTACAGGCTGTTGCAAAGAAAGCAATCGATGATTATACGGCGAAAGTGCAAAAATTTGAAGATACTCAATTAAACCCATTGACGTATCAGGAAGAATATTTAACCAAAATGTTGGAAGCTTATGCTGTTGAACGATTAAAAGGGAGTAAGAAGAAATCCATTAAATTGATTGAAGGTACAATCGGATTCCACAAGAAACCAATTCTTATTTCGTATGATGAACCGATCGTTATGGAATTCATGAAAGATCATCCGGATATTGGACGTAAATTTACGAAGACAAGCGTTTCTTTGGATAAGATGAAAATTCGTAAATCCGGTATCTTAGACGAAAATAATGCGCTTACCTTGGATAGTGTAGCTATTCCGGGCATTGTAGCCGAAGAGCAGCCAGATTCTTTTACGGTCAAATAATATTGACTTATCTGTTGAAAAAGCAGCCGAATATGGATATAATCAATTTTAGATGGAGGTGGTACCACGAAACTGATTCATTGGATATCCCAAAAAATTAAAAAAGGAAAGAAGCGCGAGGTAACGGTCGATGAACTGTTATCGCGGAACGAGAAAATCCGCAAGATATACGAACAGCAGAAACAAGAAGAAGCTAAAAAAGAGAACAAACCTAAAGAGACATGTCCGAATTGTGGGCTGGAGAATGCTTCTTTGGTTACTTGTTCTGTCTGTGGAAAGAAAGGTTGTACGGAATGCTTTACGTATAATCCGGAAGATAACAAATATTATTGTGATGACTGCTGGTAAAGAAAGGAGATAAGATTCTTATGGCAGAGATTCAATTCTTAAAAGAGTACCAGAAGCACTTCAATTTCGATTTATCATTGTCGCTTCCTGAATATATCGATATCTTAACGAATCATATCGATCGTCTTGATGTAGATAGTAAGGAACATCTTTGTTTTACTGACAATAACGGTGAAAAACATGTATTAGCCTGCGTTAAAAAATATTTCAAAGTACCCGGCAAAAATAAAATCGCCGGTATTAATCCGAATACTTTGGATACGCCTTATAACGAATGCGTGAAAGTGAAACGGAATTTCCTTCCGGAAAATGATCCCGTACGAGAAACGATTTATTGGTGTGCCGGCTGTCATTGTTCTTGTATTAACCAATTCCTGTCTGGTAAACTAGAACGTCGCAACAGCTGATGATTGTTGTACCATACGAAAACATTGATATCCCAATACATACTGGAAAGCTATTCAAATTCAGACGAAGTGAAGATATGCTTCATATGCTTTTACGGCTAGAACAGGGATATCGGAAGGTAGATACTTTAGAAGAATGGTTCGTACCGGTATCGGTTTATATGATACCCAGGGTAAAAAATAGATATCGACTTACAGATGGAAAGGATTTTGGTTATCATATACCAATCCTTAACGAAGAAAAGCGGCCTATTCTATGGCATAACATTAAGAATTTTGCCGATATGATCCATATGGACGGCAAATTATCCTTTTATTTGGCTTATTTCATACGAGTATACCAGTTGATTTGTACGATAGACGTGAAAGATACGAGTATACTAGAAGGAATCTGGAAACCATTAGAAGAATGGAAACCATATTATTTTAAATTATCTGAACAGAGTCGTGTATTCATGGATAAACAATTGATGGATACACGATATATAACTTCATTTAAAATATGATGAAGAGGGAGTATTATTGTGGCAAAAAAAAAGAATAACATTATTACGATGCAGATGAATCCGGAACAGAATTTGCTGACGACGTTCCAGAATGCCGTACGTAGTGGTAAAGTGAAACATTTCATGATTGTTGGTCAGTACGAAGATACGGGTGATTATTTAATCGCCCGTTCCCAGATGCCGGCGACAGATGAAATCAATCTGTCGGCCCAGTTACAGAGTGCTGTAAATATCCGGGTAGCTCAGGAGAATGTAAATCCGATGGGCTTCAATATCCCGGATGACGAATAAGATATCCGGTTTATTTGTTTTATACTTTTCGTAAATTAAAAAATAGAAAGAGGTACGAAGAAATCATGACTTACGTTTCGAGTGGCTATATCCAAGTAGCGCATCCTTTTGATTTCCTAAACAGCTTGAATTCTCTTTTAAAAGAGAATAGCTGTGAATCTTTTTTCGTGTCTTATAAGAATAAATCGATCGAAATCAAATTTTCGACGAATAAGAAAGACAAGGAATTAAAAGATATCCTGGAGCAGATACATGTCTTACTGGTTCCGGAAATCACGATGTATTGTACGGCTATCTTTAAAGTTATCAGTGAACCCGATAAAGCGTTCGCTTATTTTTTTTCGAAAGATGCTAAGATAGAATATGTTGACTTGGATGAAATCATCGAGCAGAGCATGGACTCAAGTGTAAGTTGATATAGATATAATAAAAAAGGAGGCAATGCGTATGGAGGATTATAAAGTAGGCTATATTACACTGAAAAAACCGTACATTATTCCGAATGACTTGCGAACAATGTTGTCTTGTTATTTTACGTTGTTCGATCCGGAGAAACAGACTTATATCTTACAAGTTACGGAAGATAGTAAACGAAAATTACTTGATGCCGATTTAAATATGTTCTTACAGGATATGATCCCGTATGTCGAAGCGGGCGCGATTACTTTCACGGATCAGGATAGTTATTTCGAGCAATTCCGGTACTGCGCGAAACGCTGGTACTTCTTTACTTTTGATGATCATAATAAGGAATGGCTCCGATACCGAGATTACGATATCCTGCCGAAAAAGGAGGATAAGAAATAACGATGATGAACGATATTCTAAATCCGAACGATGCATGGACAACAGAATGTAAACCGATTGATCCTTCGGATAAGGATGAAACGAAACTACCGGACTTACACGATAAACACTATCGAGCTTCTATTGTAGAACCGATTCTTGTCATGCAACAGTTCTTTACGAAGGAAGAATTAGAAGGATTTCTGAAAGGGAATATCTTGAAATATCGGTTACGGTTCGGCCATAAAGAAGGAGAAACCGAACGAGACTTGGATAAAATCAAAATATACGAACAATGGCTATCTAACGTAGAAAATGGAAAGCCGATCGAGGTGTAACTCTATGACTGGATTAGAATTATTTAAAAGCCTTACGGTTAAAAAAGTAGCTACCGTTCTGATCCATTGGTATTATCTGAATGATATTAATCCCATCGAAGATATCTTGGAAGAACATGATTGCGAGGATGATTGGGCAAAAGGATTACGAGAACCTTTCGTAAGGTTCCTAAACAATACTTCGCAAGCCGGAGGCAGTATATCCAATTGGCATATCCTACGAACATTGAATGCCGTTAATCTAGCACATAAAATTTGTGTGCTGTTCTTTATTTTTGACGAATTAGGTAAAGAAGTCGTAGAAGATATCCGTTTATCGGAAGATACGGAAGATTATCATTGTGTAGACGCTTATTTCGGATGTACCAAGGATACGACGTATTGTATTGAGAATTTGATTCTTTCTATATTTCGAGAAAATTGTGAAGAGACGTAACAAAAGGAAAGGGGAGCAGACCCTATGAGTAATGTATGTGTATTAAAGAATGGTGTTGCCTTACCAGTACGTACCTGGAAAGAGAAACCAGTCGTATCATATGAAGATATCGCGAGAGTACATCATATGAAGACAGAACGCGTGCGGCTGGCTTTTACCAGGCATAAAGATGAACTTCTGCTTAACGAAGATTATTTCGATTTATCTCCGGAAGAAACCAAGATTTATTGTGAAACAGTGAATCCGGATCATAAGAACCCCATCCATGGATATCAGCGCAGTAAATTATTTACTGAATCTGGTTATCTGATCATGGCTTGCACGTTTAAAGGAAAAGAATCATCGTTGATTCGCCGTACGTTGGTTAATAATTATTTCAAACAAAAGAATAAGAGCCGGGAAGATATCCATGCTTTGATGGCGAACGGGAATATCTTCGATACGGCTATCAGCGTTATCCAGCAGATGAAAACGATGCAGACCCAATTGGATGAAAACCAGGAACGGGTCGATAAGTTGGAAAAATATTTCGATCCATTAAGTGATGGTGCGATTTCTTTGACACAGCTTGCCGAAGAACACGGATGGTACTCTTTATCGGGACAACCTCATGCCCGGTTCGCTTCGCATATTGCATCCATTTGTGGTATCGATATCGATTACCGTCATAATTCTATCAACGAATATACGCAGTGTATCGGTACATTGACGAGCCGTGGTTATAGTGCGATGGTCTATATCCGTCCAGCGGGATTGAAACTAATCGACGAATATTGCAAGAAGACTAATAACTGCCGTGATTTGAAACATGTCTTATATTATAAACGACCGTTCAAAGGCCATCAGCCAGGTGAAATCCGGCAGATTTATTATACGGCCGACGATAAACACAAATTCATTTTAGCCGACTTCTGATAAGAAAGGTAGGTGATCGGCTATGACAGATTATACCGTTAAATTCTGGATTCTGACGAAAGACGATTATTTCCCGCTTACGAAGACATTGAAAGGGAGCAATATTTGTGATGTATTCAATGAAGCGAAACAGATTGCTTTTTCGGAATATCGGGATTCTATCGTAGGACTTACTGTACAGAACGGAAACGAAGTCATCCGTATGGAAATATAGGCCGATCGCTTATCTTAAAAACAGCATATAGCGAACTGATAAGGGGGCGTTTCGGCGCCCCCGGCTCCGTTTTCGATATTTTTGTTTTTTGTTGAACCATAATTCAATAAATTATAATTCAATCAAGGAGGAACTCATGCCTGATGTAACAGATACTTTGAAACAGGAATTGAATAGCCTGATTATTTCAGTTGATATGCTGGACAAGAATACAAAATTGACGGAGCGTAAGAAAAACGCTATCGCACAAGAAATATCCAGGATTCAGCTGGCTTATTATTCTTTTCGTGCCATCATCGATATATCACAAGGTACCATGGAAAAGATGGATGATTATATCGAAACGTTGATGACAACAAGGGATTCCATTGAAACGATCGATAATCCGTCGATTCTTAAAACGTTGCTTGATTTAGCCGTAAAAGGATTCAGTACGGAATTCAACTATGCTGATCGATATGGATATAAACGTTCGTCTATCACCGATTTCTATACGTCGAATCCAGACCAGATCAAAGTTACGGAAATACAGACTTTGTTCAAACTACTAGTCAAAGAAATATCCAAGACGAATCGTATGCTGAATATCCTTTTCATTAATCCGTTCTCGGAATTTACGGTCGGTCCTTTGATGCATTCCCAAGAATTAGAGAACGCAAAATGTTACCTGAATATGACTGAACCTGATTCGTATATCCGTTCTAAATTCGATGACCTTCATATTTTTGAAGATATTGCTGAAACGCCAGTACAGAAATTAAAAGTGACGGCAAAAGCGATGGATGTTGTTTTTTATCGACCGCTTATCTACGATATTTGCGAAAAAAGTTATAAGAAAACATCGGATAGAAAAACGATTGGTATCGACAAGCTCATTACACAATTTCGTAGATCCATGAAATTAGTCCGTATCCATGGATTATATGTAACGATTCTTCCATCTTATCTCTTAGACAGACAGAATCTGAAAGCAGTACATACGATGCTGGAAGATGTCCATATCCAGGTTTTATCAAAATCGGTGGGTTCTCTTATCTTATGGGGTATTCGGAAAGATAAATCATCTCCGATGGATACGGATAGTATGAAAGAAAACTCTACTTATCTATATAATCTGATCCGTAAAGAAAACGGGCTGACAGATATAGAAAGTATTCCGTTGTTCAAAAGGAACCATACACTACCATCCAACTTCATTCCGATTGCGATGTTCCATGGAGAATGTATCAGTCATAAAATCGTCGATAATTTAAAGCAACAGAGTACGTTATCAAAAGATATTTTACGTAGCGTATCTACGATAGAAACAAAAGAATCGCGGCCGTTGCTTCCTTTTACGAAAGGACAATTGGGTATGATTCTTACGTCTGGTGTATTGAATGGTGTCATTAAAGAAAGTGGCGATGGATATGCTCACGTTATTAAAGGCACGGTCATCAAGGAAGAAACCGTTACGACCGAAAAGGATAAAACCAAGAATGAAGAAATACAGAAAACTGTACTCCGGAATAAAGTCAAGTTATCGCTTTGCACACCGGAAGGGAATATCATTACATTATCATAAGGAAGGAGGAACTTCATGTTTAAATTAAATAACGGTACCGCGAAGTATTATTGCGACGTTTCTTTTACGACTTCGGAATTCTATACGAAAAATAATATGCCAGTATATATGTCTTTATATGGCTATCCGAACGATATCAAGCAATTATCCCGGAATATAGCCAAGAAAGCTTATATATTCTCTCAATATTATACGTTTTTCCCGAATCTCCATAATATCAAGACAGAATATAAACCGGGCGTCGGCCATCTTATTGTTTATCTAAAACAACAACCGATTTATAAGTTAAATTCAAACAATATTATGAATCCTGGATCTTTCTTCTTCTATAGTGATAAGAATTTCGACGAGTTAAAAGATCTTATCATGTTTTCGGAAGATGTACCGGAATCGATTTGCGACCAGTTCTATAACGTAGTCCAGAAATATACAGATATCCCGTTCTTACGGGAATGGTCCGCTTACGTTTTAAAGGAAACGTGGAGAAATCATGCTTTTGCGAGTACCGTATCCTGTAATTGGCAATCAGATACACCAGATATCTTTCCGATCGATTATCAGCTTGATGTAGATGAAATAAAGAATGTTATCTCGAAAGGGTTGCGCTCTTTCGATATTTCTATCCCGGGGAGTAATCATGTAACGTCTATTAATTTATCGAATGTCACGACTTTGGACGATTATCTGAATACGTTTTCGACTGAGTTATCTAATAAGGTACAACAGTCTTTTCAGCCATTATTCAATCCGACTACGGATACTTTCGATAAGGAACTCCAAAAATGCGACAATCTAACGCAGTATCGTCGAAATATCACGTTGCTTCATGATCAGAAATCGGTTGTCAATGCCGTATGTAAACGACTAGATAAGGCGTACTCGGCTATTATTGTAGGGAACATGGGTAGAAAAAATACTGCCGTTTAAAATCAACTACTACGGGAGATTTTAAATGATTAATGGGGAATTAAGCTGGAAGGCTAAGGTTTTTATAAAAAACTATGCTAATCAGAGACCGAAGGCTAATAGAATATATTAGTCAGGCGCAACGCGTAGATCTTGAAATAATAGATCCAAGAGGCCCCATCACTTCGTAGTTTATAAATAGAGTTGAAAAGGTACGCTGAACTATATTGAAAAATATAGAAGTTAAGATAAAAAACTTAACGATAACAAAATTGAGTGGAAAAACCGTCATGTCTATTGCTTCCGTATATACTCATAGCATGATGCATCATAAGAAGTATACGAATAATATCGTTATGTGCCCGGGACATTTGGTCAATAAATGGAAACGTGAACTACAAGATACGTATCCTTGTTCTGAAGTCGTTATTTGCGATGGATTGAATAGTTTTATTACGGATGTAGAGCCTAAGTTAAAAGATACTCATCGGCATACGAATCTGTTCGTCGTCATGTCGAAAGATTCGGCAAAAGGAGAATTCGAGGAGCAACCTGTCGTATTTGCTGAAACAACCGATATCCATCATCAAACAGATATTTATCATCAGGATTTTTATATCTATCATTGTCCGAGTTGTGGTAAGGCGTATTTCGATGATATACGCAATCAGAAAGTCATATATTTCCCGCCAGATAAATTTGCGCGAAAAACGAATAAGACGGCATTCTGTCCGCATTGCGGTGAATCATTGTGGGCGCCTTCTTTAGGTGCTAAGTCCCGGTATATCAAGATTCCAGAATTTGGATGGCTCGAACGTACAGTAGCAGAATCCTTATATACGAATAAATATCGGGATATAGATAGTTTAGGTAATCTGCCGACTAAGAAAGAAAGACAATTAGCGGCTGCTATTATTCAGTATCATGACGACGATACGTTATTCAAACCGCAGGTAAGCCGAAAATATTCATTAGCTAAATATATTTATCGGAATTTCAGGAATCGAATCGATTATTTCATCGCCGACGAAATGCACCAGTATAGTGGTGCTGATTCGGCACAGGGTAAAGCTTTTGCTTTATTGGTACGTACAGCTAAACACACGATCGGATTAACGGGTACTTTAATGAACGGCTACGCGTCCAATTTATTTTATTTGTTATTCCGTATGTTTCCGAAGAAGATGGTTAAAGCTGGTTATCATTATACTGATAACCGGACGTTCATGCATCGGTATGGCGTCATGGAAATCAAGAAGACACAGCGAGAAAGTACTGATTCCACGAAACGTAAATTCCGTCGTGAACGGGAACGTCCAGGGGTATCGCCGGTCGTCTTCACAGATTTCTTATTGAATTCGTGTGTATTCATTTCGCTCGAATATTCGTCGCCTTATTCAGAAACTCCGGTCGGTATCGATATGGACAGTGACGTCGAAACGAACTATCAGAATTTCGTTAGCGAAATTAAGAAAAAAATCGATTCAGAAGTAATGAGCAGTACAAGAGCTACCCATTATCTTTCGACGATAAATACATCGGCACGCGGTAAGATGTTGATGCAGGCCGTGAATGAAATGACGCTGTATCCGGATCAGCCTTATAATCGGGATCCTATCTTTGACCAGGATACGAACCGGGTCGTTGCAGAACTTCCGGAAGTGGATATGTCGAACGACCGTATCCTTCCAAAAGAACAGAAAACATTAGAACTCGTCCATGATGCGGTAGAACGTGGTGAACACGTCCTTATCTATACGTATTGGACGAATAAAACAGATTCCCAGCAACGACTATTGGATATCCTGACGAAGAACGGATATAAAACTGACATTCTGACGAATTCCATTGCTTCCAAGAAACGAGAATCCTGGATCTCGCAGAAAGTCAAAAATGGTTTGCAGGTACTTATCTGTAATCCGACGTTAGTCGAAACGGGCCTGGACCTTTTGGATTTTACGACGATTATCTTTTATCAGCTTGGTTATAAATTAGTGACTATGCGTCAGGCTTCCCGTAGGAGTTACCGGTTGAATCAGAAGAATCCAGTCCACGTTTATTTCTTGTATTATAAAGGAACGGCGCAGGAACAGGCATTGGCTATCATGGCATTGAAATTACATGCGGCTACGGCACTGGAAGGTGACTTCAGTTCGGAAGGATTAGCGGCTATCAATTCGGATGATACCGATATTTTGAGTCAGTTAGCGAAATCTATCGTAGAAGACGATAAGTATACGATCGATCAATCGGCTTTCGAAAATACGAACATCACAGAAGATGATATCCAGATCGTAGAGAACGATCAGGATAATGTATCGGAAACCCAAGTCATTGATATCTTTAATACGAAAGATTTCCAGAATCGGAAGAAGCGTAGTATGCAGGATATCTATCTTCCGGCATTCGCCGTCTCGTGGTAATAGAGAGGATAGGCTAGAGGGCATCATTTCTTATGGTGCCTTCTGACAAATGTTCTCTATCATTCAAGAGAGGAGCGTAAAAAAATTGGATACCCGCGATCAGTTCAAGGCTGATTTAAAATTGAAGCGCAATATCTATTTTAATGAATGGTTAAAGGATCATTCCGATGGAAGTTTGATTGCGCCTGGCGAATATTATTATGAATGGATAAACGAAGAAGGAAAAAAACGTCATATTTCCTGCCAGAATTATTGGAAACTGAAGAAGCAGGATATGGAAGATAATAACCCATACCAGAACATGCTGGATGAAGCTGAAAATCAGACGGACTACAAGAAGCAATTGGAAGAAGCCGAACAGGAATATATTCAGTCGACAATTTTGAATAACCATATCTTTTATAAACATAAATAAAGAAAAAACAGGGAAGGAGGATTTTATGTCAGAAACAAGCAACGATATCGCATCCAATATAGAACTTCATAACCAGATGTGGAGCGATACGTTCAAGAAAATAGCCAATGTCCTGTCCGGTAAATCGTCGGACGACAGTAGCAGTTCTTCTGATTCTTCGACGATCGTATCGGATTCTGGTACAAAGACAACGACCGATACTACGAAAAAAGATACCGGTACCGAAATCGAAGATCTAAAGATAACGGAACATGTCGAGATATCGACATTTAAAATGAAAATCGATGACTATCTGAAAGAGAAAGGCGCATTGAACGGCGCCGGTTCTATTTTAGAGTCTATCGAAAAAGAAAGCCCGTTAAAGATAAATATATGCGTCCTGATCGCTCTATCTTTATGGCAGACTCGTGAAGGTACAACACTGGCTATCACCGATAAACATAATCCAGGTTGCATCCCTGGCTCATCGGAGAATAATAATTTAGCTGATCTGACAGCTGGTTATAAAGAAATGCTGAAACAGTTAGAAGCTAAAATGAAAGATAACGACGGCGATCAATTATCTTCTACTCGTCTATGGTATGTACAGAAACTGATATCCAAAGATGAAGCGGCTGGCCTGGAAGCGGACGATATCAAGAAACTAGGCGCTAACGAAGTACCGAAAGAGGACGCCAACAAATCTTCTTCTACGGATACAAAGAAGAAAGATACTTCTGATAGTAAGAAAGAAGATAAGAAAGACCAGACTAAAACAGAATCGTACGACGATAAATTATGGAATCAACAGATCTGGTGGTACAATAAACTTCATGACTACGTAAACGATGTATACGATAAATTATTAGGTGCGAAACCGAATTGGCAGAAAAAGACATTAAATAAGAACGCAAAGAAAGACGAAAAAGCTAAAGGTCGCGCTTCCGATAAGGGCGTTAAAGTCGAAAAAAAAGTACCGCACGGAAAGCACAACGAAGGCGACCCGGATTCTTTATTGGTCGTATTGCCGAAGAACGAAACTTTTTCAGAACCAGTATATCCGGATCTCCTTACGGTAGCCGACAATGTACCACAGTATATAAAGACACCTTCAACAATCAAAGGACCGAATAATAAATTCTTCGATCTAGGTACCGGATTAACTACGAATTCAAATACAACAGACTCCGGTGATAAAGTACAGAATCAGAATGGTACGACTTCGACAACGACTACGAAAGATGGTATGACCGTATCCGTAACTAAGACTGATAAACAAACAGAAGATAATTCTTCTTCTAAGGATACTGCTACTTCTGTCGAAGAGAAAGCCAAGCAGATCGCATTGAATGCATCTGTGAATATCATCGACAGTAGTAAGATACCGGACGACAAGAAAGACAAAAACACGACGTCGACCGAAACGAAAGATAATACGAATACAGCGGCCGATACACAAGGCGTCAGTACCGTTAATAATTCTGTGAACCAAGATACGCCATCTGAACCTTATGTCGGCGGCCAGCCTGTTTCTTCTGGTACTGCTGATTCTGCGTTGAATGCTATCAACCAGTTGACGAATAATCAACTAGACGATATCCTGGGTAATATGCAGGATCGGTTATCTAGACAAATCGTATATGATCCGAAGAAGCATAAGAATAGTTTCAAATCCCCGGCCAAAGGGAAGCCGGCGAATAATAACGATGCTTTTCCGGTCGATTTAAAAATCGAAGAACTGGAACTGCATTATCCACATGCCTATATCCATGAAATACAAGCCTGTCCACAAGCTGTATCGACAGCAAAACCTCTATTGGAACATGCCCAGGCTACCGAAAAACGCATCGTTAAACTGGAAAATAACATGGCTACTTTAATGAGGTACTTTTATGCATTAGGTGGAAGAATATTCATAAATTGTACATATTTCGGAGGGCTTAGCCAGTATGAAAAATATAAAACAATTCGTTGTTTAAAAGATAATCGGTTAGAAGATGGTCAATTAATGCAATTGGATCAATGCTTGTCATGCACTAGGTTTGAGCCTATTGTAGGTGCTGTATATGAAATCTTGAACGACAAAGGAGCTAATCTCTGTCAGATTATGGACGATAATCAGATGTCTTATTCTAATATGAATGAATATACAAAGTTCGTCCATACAGACGAGTATACGGATCAATTAAAAGATTATACGACCGGTTCTTCTAACGTGAAGACACGGAATCCGGAAGATAAAGATTTTAAAGATTACTGGTCACAGGGAATCAAGATGGATTGGCAATTAGTCCCGGTCGAAAAACAGAAACCGCATATCGGATGGCGACAATCCATCAACGACGATGGTTCTTATCTAAAGACACATAAATTAGCATCGTATCAATATAGTGCTGATAATAACGGGTCTGCTTTCACGAAGAGTGCACAGAATAACGTCTGGATAGAAAATAAAAATGCCATGGATTCCAATTCGGATTCTACGATTAGTCAACCGATTGCATCTGGCAAGAGTTATTCGAGTGATGCTATCCAGGATAGCATCAACGGTATGTCGGCTAAGGATTGGGTAAAAGCTGTAAAACAGCAATGCGCAAGCTCAGGTATCAAGATAAGCGCTACAGCTGTTGGTTGTTTAGCTATCGCTATGGGACAAGACGGAAATATAGCAGGCGTCGTCAACAAGATCCAATCTATCGAATCGGCCTTATCGGCTGATAATATCGATAATCAGATTATCACGGCAACCTGTTATGCACTTCCAGACGGCACCGATTATTTTTTATCGACTGGTAGCAAGAAAATAGACGGAACGAAATCGGATACGAAAGACAATACGAAGAAAGACAATAATTCAAAAGATAATACACAGACGACGACTCTGGATAGAGCGAACATAAATAAATGGAAATGGGTCGAATTTGCTCCATACTTAGCAAAAATGAATGTATCCGGATTAGATTTGACGCCTAAGATTTGTTATACATATAGCGCGCTCAATAAATATGCCGGCTCCAGTAAATTCGATACAGATCAATGGGGATTCCCATTTGCAGAAGACCAAATCGATTCCGGTATTATTGTATATAGTTCTGGATATGGTCCTCGTAATGGTCCAAATGGTTCATTCCATCATGGCCTTGACTTATGTTGCCCGATGGGTACTGAAGTTCATTGCGTAGCAGATGGTACTGTATATATGACTCAATATGGAACGAATGCCGGACAGATTCTTTATATTGATCATGGAAATGGTACAAGAAGTAGATATATGCATACAAGTCAGATGCTCGTATCGGAAGGTCAATCTGTATCTCGCGGCGACGTTGTTGCCTTATCCGGTAACGGCGATGGACAGTACGCCGAACATTTACATGTTGAACTCATTGTCGGCGACGAATGGAATGGCAATATTAATCCGGCAGGTCCGGAAGGATGGCCGTTATTCCAGACTATCGAAGATGGTAAAGCAGGTAAGTCTTTCGGAGCCAGTGAGCATAACCTTACTGAGTATTAATCGTTGATACTATATCGCCTCGCCTTTTTGGCTCGGCTCTCGGCTTCCGCCAATGATAAAAAGTGAATATAGGCAAATAAAAAAGGGCTGCCATTCGGCGGCCCTTTATTTTTTTTATTTGCTGATCATCGCGAACCAGTCTTTGATTTTCTGTTTTGCGTTATGATTCTTATTTTTTGCGTCCAGCATATCCTTCTCGACATCTTCGAACGTCGGCAGCTGTTTATTTTTTTTAGTAGCCAATCGGCTCGTTTTTATTTTTCCCATGATATACTCCTTCCGGCTCCGTATTTTTTTTCGTATCCTCGTTACGAGCGCCAATGATATATTTTTTAATCCTGGTCTGTCCAGGTATAATAGTTTGGCGAATATCCGTTATCGCGGACGTCGCAATGGACGAATCCAGAATTATAATACCGTCCGATGCCGTCGAATCCTTCTTCGACACAATAACCGGCTAATTCATCGACAGATAGAGAGTCGCAATAAATATCGGCCGCATTCCCTAAGACATGTTGGGAATTGGATACGCCACCGACTTCAGCGTTATGTTCCGGACAACGATAGCCACAAGTAACGATGATAGGTGCGCCAATACGGCCGCGCATATCGTCCAGTTTATCTAGAAGAATTTGATTCATCCCGTTTTCCGGTAATTCGTTGCAACATTTGCAACGGAATTCATCGATCGAGAAATATTCCATAATTTTTGATTTTCCTTTCTTTTTATGGTTTCGTTCATATCATTACGTAGTAATAGATTCATTGAAGCGGGCATCGGACGAAAAAGGGGATCCGGGCCCGACTTCCATGATACATTCCTCCTTTCCAATGCAAGACACACCTCACTCTTTCATTTTTTTTGCATAACCTCCTCCTTCACGAAAAGGGCTTGCGGCGCGCCTACTCGAAAAAGCGCCGTATCTTGGATACGGATACCCGCTATATATATAATGATGGGATATATGTAGGGTCGTGCGTAATAGCAAGATTGGCTGTTTGATATGGCACGCGGTTAACGGAATAAAGATAGTGCGTTCGTCCATACGACAGCAAAAGAATAGGCTGACCGACTTATCTCGGCGGCCTATTTTTTTATTCGTTTCACTTGTAATTGTTTCTAAGAAGAAAGGAGGGAGCGAAGACTCCTATGGAAAAGTCAGTAATTTTAGTGAACGGAAAATATGAAGTATACGGTACGTTCGCGGTCGAATCCCATAGCCAAATGGTACCGGATCCAGAATCCACTACCGGGAAACGACAGCAAATCACGATCGAAGGAAAATTATCCTGCGAAGAATATTTTCCGATACTTCATGATTTAGAAAGTGACCGATATAAAGTATCCGGTGTTTTCGTAATAACCGAAGGATTCGTCTCGGATACGGATACGATTGATTATCTATTCACGGCCGATAGTTTTGTTGTTAAGATAGGAGATCCGCATGGCAGAGAAAAATAAAAAAGATGTCGACGAGTTATTGGATACGGCCGAAGATTCCGGGATACCTGTCGAGAAACACGTATCGGAATGTGCGATGCGCAGAGCACAGCTGGAATCCGCTATGAATTCCGAGAATCCGTGGAACCGCTCCGAATTAGGATTAGAAGCAGAACGAGCGGCGATGGCTATGCTTTCCACTAAACATGGATTATATGCCAAAGTGCCGATTACTTGTAAAGGAGAATCTTGTCCGTACGCGTTCCAATGTGAATTACTTAAATACCAATTAGCACCAGTAGGAGAACGTTGTCCGTTAGAAACGGCACGTATGTCCGAAGAATACGCTGGATACGCGCAGGAATTCAATATCGATAAGGCTAGCCAGACCGATAAGACACTTATTTCGGAAATCATATCCATGGATATCCTTCTGGATCGATGCCAGACATTGATGGCTAAAGAAGGAACACCGGTTATCGATATCTTAGCCGGCATATCCGATTCTGGTGAAGAAATCATGCAGCCGGCCGTATCGAAAGCCTGGGAAGCTTTCCAAGCTATTTCGAAACGGCGAAATGATAATATGCAACTTATGATGGCTACCCGCCGGGATCATAAGAACGATCCGGATACGGAACAGAAACAGACGGATATCCTGGCTGAAGTCATCTCGGATCCTGATTTCGATAAAGTTGAAACGAAACCGGATACGATCGATACGACGGAACATGAAGATTTAAGATAACGAAAGGAGTGGATTCTTATTTTAGGAGATTTAAGCGCACAATATGAAAGTAACGGCGATCCCGGATGCATCTCGGATAACTACGGAGATGCAGGCGGTAAGTCGTACGGTATGTATCAATTTAGCTCGAATGCTGGTACCCTTCGTCAATATATCCAATGGTTATGCGATAACAACTGGTGGTTCGGACAAGAATTAGAGAAGTACGATCTATGTTCCGAAAGTTTCGATAATGCCTGGAAATGGTTGGCAGATACGAATTACGATGATTTTGTACAGAGCCAGCATGACTTTATCGAAGCTACGTTCTATGATCCGGCTATCCAAACTTTAGCCGATAATTATTGGCATATTGAGAATCACCACGACATTATGAAAGACGTCGTCTGGTCTCGTGCCGTACAATATGGACCTAGCAATATCTTAGATATGTGGAATGAAGCCTGCTCCGCCATGGGATATCCGAATCTAAGTTATATCGATGCCGATAATTTTGACGAATCTTTGATCCGTAAGATCTATCTGGTCGTATGCAGTTCGGAAGAATGGAATAACGGACCGTATCGAGAATCGTTGAATCAACGTTTCACCGATGAATGCCGGAATGCATTGAATCAGCTTTGAATCTTTTTATTATATAAAGAAAAGGAGACTTATCTTGAATGAAAAGAACAGCAGCCGCGTGCTTGTCTTTTTGCTTGTGCTTGTCGCTATCTGTACTGCCGTTTGCTACTATCTCGTATGCGTCCGATCCGCAGACAGTCGTGATATCGATCGAACAATACAACGAATTGAAGAGAACAACGACAGAGCAAGAAATGACGTTGAATCAGCTACAAGCGATAATCAGCAAGCTCAAACAGAACTCGCAAACGGACAAGAAGACCTTGACAACGCTCAACAATCAGTTACAGGATTGCAGAAATCGGCTGACGAACGCGCAGGACTTACTGACGACGCAGAACAGCAAGTTGAACGAAGCCAACAGCTTACTCAAAGACAACGCGATATCTATCAAGAAATTGACGAAGCAAATAAAATCTCTGGAACGACAAAATAAGATGCTGAAGACAGGTATCTGGATAACCGGTATTGCCGGTATCCTGATCGGTTCTAAATTATAACGGAAGGAAGATGTAAAAATGGCCGCATCCTCGTTTTTTGAAGACCTACAGAAGTCGATAAAATTTGCGAAACAACAATACCTTCACAGTAACGAAGCTATCCTAAAGGCTGAAGACGTAACGAACGTCGGCGCTATCCCTGGCTCTATCGGGAAAGTCGTTGGTTCTTATTTGGGAAATACACAAGGTGCGCTTCGTTCCTTTTCTAACGATGGACTGACCGGCGTCCGCGATTTTTTCAAAGATGACAATGAACACTATCGTAAGGGAGCTATTGCTGGTACGATAGCTGGTACCGGACTTATCGGAGACGTAGCGCTTCGTACAGGTTACGGAATGACACACGATACAGACGGAGACATGGATATCGTCGGTATCCCGTTCATTTAAAAAGAAGAGATAACTATTATGAAATTCATTACGAGAGCCGGTTCTATGTTGAAAACAGCAACGAAACCTTTACTGCATCCTCAAAAATTCGTAAAAGAAGATGTCGTACTCCATCCAAGTGAACTACCAGAACAGACGGCAGCCGCGGCTTCTGGACTCATGCAGACGGTTGGCCGGAATACGTTTACGATCAAAGAAAATCCGGAAGGACTTTTAGGATTCGATTTATCTTTAACCGGAAAAGCAAAAGCCGCCGCTACCATGGGTATCGTCGGTTCTATGTTCTGGGATATCGGTACGAGACAGACACGGATGACTGGACCAACAGAGAACGGCATCAAAACGGCAACACCGACTTTAGACGAATATTTGGATCCAGGATACAATCAACAGCAACCGTCTTATGCGAATAACACAAATGCAGACGGCGATTTAGTTCTGGCTTTGAATAAGAACCGGAACGGTTAGAAAGGATATATAGATTCATATGATTCCACTTACGTTGATACGGGGTATCGGAAAAGCGGGTGGTACCGGTATCCAGGGATTAAAGAAGATAGGCGGCATCGGTACAATTATGGGTGGTATCGGCGCTTATTCGGATTATAACGAGGCCCGCGATAATGGGGAATCCGTTCCGGCAGCCTTATTAGAAGCTGGCGGATCGGCTCTTTTATATAGCGTACCTTATATCGGAGCCGCTCTGATGGCTAAAGATGCTATCGAAGCGGGTGCTGGTTTTATGCAGGATTCCTTGCAGGAAATGCGTCAAGAATCGGCGAACGGACAGATACCTTTCCGGAATGCCTTCTTCCAGGATAATAAGAATTTTGCGACTATGCGTCAAGCCGGTATGGCTCAAGCTAAGAAATCGGAATACACGTTGCAGCAATCCATGATGGGTAATGAAGCACAATATTTGCATCGAGAATAATAAAGATATATAAAAGTATATAAGAAAGGAGGTAAAATTAATTGATATTTAAAATACCGAAATTCATAAAATCTATATTCGGTAAGAACTCAATAGAAAGAGAAATTCCTAAATTAGAAAAAACTACTCAGGAAATTAATAAATTTGCTCCAGAATTAAAAGGTACTTCAGATAATGGCGCATGGGGATATTTAGCTAATGTTGAAACCGAAGTAGAACAGGGGACACCAGAAATTTTTCATGGCGCAAATACTCATATTCCTTCAAGAACGATAGGTCCTTCGGCAGGAGAAGAAGTAGGTACATCTCAATTTATTGGTTCTGGTATACATTCTAAATCTAAAACAGTGGATAATATGGTATTCCCGAAAAAAGATACTGCGGATGCTAAAGGAAAATCTGAAAATAATACGAGTTCTTCTAACGATACATCTGCACCAGAACATGATGCTCCTTCTCCTGGATCTACAGGAACAAGTACGGGAAAATCAAATAATAACGAAACAGGTACCACTAAATTCGTATCTAGTAATGATCCAAGGATAGGTACGACGGATAGCGATGGCAATTTTTATATGCCAGACGATATATCTGGCGGTGGATTTACGGCTAGTGCTAAACAACATGCTTATCGAAAAGCTTATGAAAAAGCTAGTAACGTAGATGATTGGCAAAAGAAACAATTATTTGAGATCGTAAAACAGGTTAAGCCAGAAAGCATGAGCGAAGAAGCATGGGCCAAACAACAGAATAAACAGATAGTAGCCATTAATAAACAAGCTGATCAGATTCGAAATAATTGGTCGAAGATGCAGAATAATGCAGACGAAATTACGACAAATGTATCCGACTACGTTCTCGGTAATCCACATACCATGGGAACTATAGCAGGTGCCGGCACACTTGGTTATTTAGCATTACAGCTTTCTGATTCCCGTGGACAAATGACGAACCAGCAGTTATATGGGCAAGATGATTTAACATAAGAAAGGCGGCGCCTCTTTTTTCATTTTATGAAGATACAATATACTAAAGAAATCCATGATACGGATATCACGATATACGTCAAAGGATTAGATTATACGGATGAAGAAATAAAAGCGTTCGCGGCGCTCGGTGATCCTTCCGTACATTACGAACAGACCTGCAAGAACCAGCAAGTTATCGATACCCATAAGAAGATATATTCCGGGCTTTCGTTCGCGTATTCTTTCGTTACGGATCCTACTGTCGAGAATGCTATCGACAATACAATATCGGACGCGACTTCTTTTATCACTGGTTTTACACAAGCCGTACAAGATGTCATGCAACCGTTCATGAAGAATTATCGGGCTTTAGTCGATAAATTCGATACCGAAACCGTAACCATGGATATCAAGGATTAATTATATATCATATAAGAAGGATGCCTTCGGGTGTTCTTCTTATTTTTTGTAATAGAACAGGCGAATCTACTGCTCTATTATTTTTCTATCGTAGAAAGGAGCGATGTATTTTTGGATTTGGATTTAAGTTCTCCCGTCGTACGAGAGAAACTGAAGAAAATAGCGGAAGACCCGGTGTTATGGGCGAAAGCTTTCGTCGTTACGTACGACTCCGCTAAAAAGAAAGATACTCCGTGGACGGCTCGTTGGTATCAGGCAGAAATGTTGCGGGATATGTCTTTGAAAAAAGTATATCTATGTGGCCGTCGTACCGGGAAATCAGAAAGTATGGTTATTGAAGCATTGTGGCATGTATATACCCATCGTAATTTCGTGCACATGTTTGTCACACCATATGAAAACCAGATACGATTGTTATTCGACCGTATGAAAGAATTAATAAATAGTTCACCGCTATTAAAATCCAGGATGACTCGGTGCGTCAATAATCCGCATCGTATCGAATTGGATAATAACAGCAAGATCATCGGTTTTACTACCGGTGCTAGCTCCGGCAGTGGTGGGGCTTCTTTACGAGGCCAGCGTTGCGACTGGATCTCCTTGGATGAAATGGATTATATGAACGACTCAGATTTTGATACGGTTACGGCTCTCTGCGCAGAACGTGACGATATCGGGATGACCTGTTCTTCAACACCTACTGGTGCGCGTAGCCGTTTCTATCAAATTTGCACCAATAAACGATTAGGTTACACATTGCATCATCATCCAAGTACGCATAATCCGAATTGGTCGAAAGCCATGGAAGAAGAATTCCGGGCGCAACTTTCTGAATCTGGGTATCAGCATGAAATTATGGCTGAATTCGGAGACGAAGAAGCTGGCGTTTTTAATAAAGTATACGTCGATAAGGCGATGACATACGATTATTATGCGTATAACGAACTAACAGGTATACAACGGGATCGATGTGCGTTAGAAAATAAGTATCCAGCGATTTTGATGCCGAAACCGGGAGAAAATTATCCGGCGAATCCCTTTCGAACGATGGGTGTTGACTGGGACCGGCGGCAGGCCGATTCTTCTATCCTTATCTTAGATTTCGATAAGGAATTTGATAAGTTCAGAGTCTTGAAACGGGTTAATTTCCCGAAAGCTGAATATACTTACGATAAAGCTGTACAACTCATCATCCAGTTAAATGAGATATATAATCCGTCCTGGATATATGCGGATACCGGCGCGGGAGAGTACCAAATAGAACGTCTGCACATCTATGGCGATGAACATCCAAGTTCCGGATTGAAATTAAAAGTAAAAGGATTCCAATTCTCTCAAGTTTTAGAAATTATGGATCCGATTACGAAAACGATGGAACGGAAGCCTATGAAACCTTTTATGGTCAACTCTTTAGCTAGGGCTTTCGAACACGAACGGATCATGTTATCACCATTCGATGAATTGGTTCATAAGCAGTTGATTGATTATAAGATAGATCGTATCAGCCAAAACGGAATGCCTGTCTATACGTCTGTCAACGAACATTTCGTAGATGCATTAGGCTTGGCTTATCTGGCTTTCGTCCTGGAATTCCCGCAGATTACCCAGGAAATAAAGAAAGTACAGAACAGTTTCCGGATGGCTTCTTCTCCAATAAACTTAGGCGCCGGCCGGGGAGCTGTCCGTGATCTGGCGAATATGGAAATCGATCACCAGAATATGTGGCATAAACTGCCGGACGATTATTACGATCCGAGGGAACCGAAAGGCGAAAAACAGCAGTGGATCAAAGTACCCATGACGAATTATCGGAGAAGGGGAAGTTCCGGTTCTTCCTGGGGATCGCGTACCGGCAGAGGTACGAGTACGAATCGTAAGCTATGGTAATAGTCCTTTCGATTAAGGACATACCAAAAAAGGAAGTGTGTTCGCGCGCACTTCCTTTTTTCTTTATATGAAGTGAGGTGAATCCCCATAGACGAGGATAAAAAGAATATATTCTATCGTCCTAAGAATGAACCGGATAGGCATTATGAATCGGACGCAGTTATCCAGCAAGAGAAGAATCAACAGCCAAAAACGCCGGCGACTCCTTCTGTTCCTGAATATATCACGCCACAGACAAGGCGAGATGAATTATTGGATAAATTGACGTTACTATTGGATGTCGAAGAATTACTACCTGATTCTATTCGCACTACGGTAAAAGATATCACAAAGATACTGATCGCCGTCACGATTATCCGGAAAAAAGAAGACGAAGATAATCCGGTGACACCGACAGAACCGGAGATTACACCTGTTCCCGATACGAATCCGGAAACACATATCGATATCGATTATACTGATCCGAACAGCAACCATACGATATCGATCGATAATATTTTCCCGAAGAAAACGGATATCGAGATCGTCGACAATTCGAATATCTCGTTATCGGATATGATTGCCGGTTCTTATACAGAAGATACGTTAGGATTAAAGGAAGATTATGTATCGACGATGTATTTGATCATCCAGCGTTATATCCAAGAAATGTTATGTGCCGCCAATAATGCCGCTATGAGTTATGAAAACCTGTTGTATCACTACGATGGTGATGCCGTAAAAGTACCACATAAGAATCTGAAACATCTACACGACACGATCATACGAAATCAGATAGCCATAGACGAAGAGGCGCGCGAATTTTCTAAAACACATAGCGCCGATAATACATTGACGATTATCCGTTCTTTAGAAACAGCTTATCAACAGAAAAAGAAATATTATTCCGAGAACTATCGATAAGGAGGTGGCTTTATGGCAGACGAAACGAAAGAGAATACCAAAGATAAGACAAAAACGGTAGCAACAAATTCTTCCGATGATAATATCTTTGTTACGGACGATAATACTGATTATACGGGATTCGATTATATCACCAGTAAGAGTGAAGACTATCTAAGCATGTCTTCGAACGAACTTCTGGTAAAAGCCAGGAGCCAGTATGATGCGAATTATGACGCGGCTATTTATAACGCACATAAATTCCTGCAATCAGCGTGCCAGCACTGCTCTTCTATCCTAGATAAAACAACAGATATCATACGAGCCAAAGGAGAATTGTTAAAGAACGGTATCAACGTTTTTGCCCAGACACCAGAACCACAACCAGAAGCTATCGGAAATACGGCTTTAGTCGTACCTAAATTAACAGCAGAAGAAGATTTTAAGAACCGTTATGAAACGCCGATGGGGTCCGAATCAGGAGGAAGCTCTGGTTCTAGCTCTGAAGGCGGAGGATATAACAGTAGCTTAGGTCTTACAGGCAATGACGTGACAGAACAAATTTGGAATTTCCTTACTAAAAACATGGGATGTTCGCAAACTGGAGCAGCCGCTATTATGGGTAATATGGAACAGGAATCTACGTTTGATCCTAAAGCCGACAATGGTACACATCATGGATTATGTCAATGGGGATGGGGAGAAGATTCCGGATATCGTGCTGTTAAATTGCAAGAATTTGCCGGCGATCAGTATGATACTGTCGCCGGACAATTGCAATATTTACAACATGAGCTACAAGATGACTATTATTCAGATTCATTAGCTGCTGTAAAATCATCTGAAAGTATTGAATCTATTGTTCATACTTGGCTTGTTAATTTTGAAGGTGCTCCTGGACAAGAAGAAGCAGAACGAATTGGATTTGCGCACAAATGGTACGATACTTACGCTAAATAAAAAAATATTATCCTTTATAATACTGTCCCATATTATAAGTACACTGATTATTATGTAGGTATTCACCAAAGAAATATGCATAACAGAAGTTAACAATGTTGACAGCAGATGATTCACTATGATTAGGATTCGTAAAATTTACATTTTTCCATCCACGGCCATAATTAACACGAGCTGTTCGATTTTTTTTATTGATTTCACATTTTACTGTATAAGTACTAGAAATTATACCAGAATCTTCACGAGAACTAAACATATTCACATCGAAACGCCATTTGTTAGCACTGTTTTCAATCGTGTATACAGAGCTTATATCTACATATTGTTCAGAACCCATACCGAAATAAGTAGGTCTATAATTAGGATTATAAGCTAATTCACTATTGAACATAGCTTGGCTAACTACTGGTACAGAGAAAATACTACATAAAGTTAAAGATACTAATACTTTTTTAAAATTTTGTTTCATAAAAATCACGATCCTTTATATAATGAATAAACAAAATTGTTAATTCCATTATACAACATTCTCTTAGAATACGATAGATTGTCACAACATATAGCCTCGTAATATTTGGATAGTATTTATTTTTTATTCTTGAAGAAAGGGGGATGCGTCTTATTATTGCATTTCAACATACACGGCATCGTTTAGCTACCTGGATACGAAAGAACTTCCTAGAAGCTTCATCGAGTACCCAGATAACGAATGCGAACTTAAAGAATTTCGTCATTAAATTCGCTGGAGCTGTCGATGCCGACGGTACGACTTATGAACAGGCGGAATACGATCTTTCGGAAATAAAAGATGCGGTCAATACTGATTCATATCTTAAAATAGCCTGCATTAAATATTATCAGCTAATCATGAAATCCGGATACCAGATCACGTCCGTAAACGAAAATGCTGTTACGTATATCAAACAGCGTATCCGTGCTATGGAATTCGGTACCGGTACCCCGTTCGATGTATTAATGAATGGTATCGCACAGGATCTAGTCACGTATTCGAACGCTTTCTTAGTCAAGTCTCGTGTCGATAAGATAGCGAACGGTCTCGAAGCTAAAGGTGTCTTAGATAAAAAACCAGTCGGCGGTTATTTCCGTATGGATCCGACGACAGTTACGATCAAACGCTCTTCTGATGGACAGGTGCAAGGATACCAACAAGAAGCCGGAAGTACGACGAAGACATATAAAACGAATGACGTCGTCCATTTCTATATCGACAAAGATGCCGGTAATGCTTTCGGTACACCACGTATATCCAGTGCTTTGGAAGACGTAAAGATTCTACGTAAGGTCGAAGGCAACACACTTTCGTTATTATATCGTTTCGCGCTCCCGTTGTATCAGATGAAAATCGGCCTCCCACAGGAAAATTTCATGGCTACCGATAAAGAAATCCGTGAAGCCCAGACCCAGGTTGAAAAGATGCCGATGGACGGTATCCTGATCACGAATGAACGGACTGCTTTCGAAGAAATCGGCGCAAAGAATACGGCCATCGATATGACGCCATACCTTCAGTATTATGAAAAGCGTGTCTTCTCGGCATTGAATGTCTCGGAAAGCATGATGGGCCGCGGCGGTGCGAAACAAGATGCAGATTCCATGGAACAGCAGATCCATGACCAGGTCAAATTCTTTCAGCATATGATTGAAATCTTCATGTGTAACGGTGTCTTCGACGAACTTTTATTAGAAGGCGGTTATAATCCGATATTTAACGAAGAGGATCGTGTTTCCTTTACGTTCAACGAAATCTCGCTGGATACCCGTATCAAGTTGGAAAATCACGTCATGACGCAGTACCAGGGGAATATGCTTACGTTTGACGAAGCAAGACGACAAATCGGTCTGCAATCAGAAAACGTAGACCAGAGTCAGTTATATGCCAACCTGATTACCCAGACGAATGCTAAGGAACTCTTGCAGATGAAATTAAATGCAACGGATACTTCAGCAACAGATGGTCGTACGACGAACGGAAAAGCAAACGACGATACAACACCAAACAAAGCCGCTTCATCCGTGAATGCTCCCAGTAATCAGCACGGTACGTATTCGGCAAAAGTAAAGGAATCGGCCGCGCTTCCTTTATCGGAATCCACGGACGATAATATCCGTAAATACAAACAGGATTATCCGCAGGTTTATAAGAGATATACAGCCTTACGTAATAAAATAAGCGATATTTCTAAGGAAGAATATCTGAATTCCTGGGAATCGATACGTACATCTCTAAAGCGGTATACAGCGAAACGAGCAGCCGATGGTGTCTTTATGGTTTATTTTACGATGAATCAGGATACGAAGGGCGCAAAATCTTTTCCGTTATCCAAAATAGAAACCCAGATAGATCAGGGTATCGATAAGATACGGGATACGATCTGGAAAGAAATCCAAAAGAAGAAAGAGATAACTTATCGTAAGGCTGTAATGGATACCATGTCGTACCGCTTACGTTTCCTTACGGAATATATCACAAAGAAAGCTTATTGGTATGGATATGCCGTAACAGCTAAAAAATTAGGCGCTAATAAATTATCGGTACACTTCCATTCGGAAGACGATAAGAAAGCGCATAAGCAGACAATCGACGTACGTAATATAAAAATAGACGACATCCCGCCGTTTACGCCTTATTGTAAATGTACGATGTCGATCGAAAATTAAAACGAAAGGTAGGTGAAACGAAAGATTGGCTATTGAATTGTGTGAATATTGTGGTTTTTCGTTCGATCCTACCCGGAAAACGGGAATGACACAGCACGCCGACAAATCACTTACGGAAGGCGCCGAAAACATCCCGGAGAATTCTTTATTGGCTGATATCGAAGGGATCCATTCTGCACCTTTTGCGACCCGTAATTATACGAGATACTCGAAAGAATGCTTACGTAATTCCGTACCATATTGGACGAAGCCGTACCGTCGTCCGCTTATCAAACATCATAACGAAAAAGACGGTAAGATTATCGGCCGGATACTGAACGTTGGATACGAAGAGAAAAGTAAGAATCTCCCGGAATCGGGCGCGCTCCTTTTTACGGCATCTATCCCGAAGGAACCAGAATCTTCCGACGTGAAATCCGGACTTTTGGAAACCGTAAGTATCGGTGTCATCGCACACGATGTCCGTTGCTCTATCTGCGGACAGAATATTGCTGAAGACGGGCTTTGCGAACATGAACGAGGTCAGGTATATGACGGGCAGACCTGCTATTGGGATGTCCTGTCCATGGAACCGAAGGAACTATCGTACGTGATCGTACCCAGTGATTCATACGCAAAGAACGTTAATCTATATACAAGTACGCCTCCTGTGAAGAAAAATATCACGGAAGGCGCCGAAGACCTTAATTTTATTCCTAATGGGGGTACTATGGACGAACAAGAAAAGAAAGCACTCCTTGATCAGATCCAGACTTTGAAAGACAAGGAAGCTGCATTGACCGAAGAAAAACAAACGGTCGAACAGAAATTATCGGATACGGAAGCGAAGAATTCCGAACTCGAAGCTAAAGTAGAAAAATTGACGGCCGATATCGAAGAACTTAAGAAAACGATCTCGGAAACAACCGAAAAATTGACGGCCGCTACAGATGCATCCAAAAACGCCGAAGCCGCTCAGGCTGAAGCCGAAAAACAGTGCACACAAGCACAGGAAGCATATCGCGGCCTTTTGGAAAAAACTTTTAATCAGGCTCGTAAGGTTGCCGGTAAAAAAGAATTGGCCGAAGATGCTTTACAGAAACGAAGCAACGAATCCCTTCTGGATTCCATTCATGATTTGACGGAAGACGTAGACGTACCGAAAGTCGACGTAACCCAGAAGATCCAGGATCCTACGCTCCCGAACCTGGATGAAGCCGCTAACGATCCGGAACATAAAAATAATGGTAAAATGGAAACCCGTAAAGAAGTCGATCTCAGTAAAACACTTGAAACCCTTTTTACGGAAGCTATGAAACGGTAATCAAACCTTAGATAAGTATTTTAAAATAAGAAAACAAGAAAGGCAGTTGGAATAATTTGGCTCTATATCCAAGAGATTTTAGCACGCAGGACCGACTCTCTCCGGGTGCTCATGGTGAAAAATTCGTCGTTGATTTGCCGGGCTATCGCGATGGCGATGAACGCATCAACCGTACTAATAATAATCTGAACGTATCGCAACATGATGTACCGAACATCAAATATGACTGCGACGATCGTCTTCCCGCTTTGTTTCGTTACGGATTCGCATACGGGAATAACCAGATCATCGTTCCGAAGGGGCGCATCGCTGCGATCGACGGGAACATGGATCTGATCGATTGGGAAGACAAGAAACAGTATAACACCGCTACTTTGGCTAATGGGGGTGTTCCGGTCCGTCTTCGTACAGTTGCCGATAAATATCCGGCAGACGACGCCGCTAAAGTAAAAAGTAAATTGTATTCTACCGATGCAAAAGGCCATATCGCTGGCCAGGAATATCTGGTAGCTAACGTTACCAAAGAATGGATTCCGGTCGCCGGCCTCGATAAAGCATATGCCGAAGACTCCTATCGTCCGTTCGTCGATAATACAGCAACCGTAGCTGACGGTGCACAGGCTAAATTCGTATCTGACTTGCAGCAGCTCGATGCTGGTGGTTACAAACTGGACGTCGCTACGGATCTTACCGATACATCGTTCCATACCGGTCGTGTCGCCGATAAGACTACCGGCGCTGTCAAAAACAACGTCCGTGATGGGAATATTCCGGTCGGTATGTTCGGTCGCAACGAATTCTCCCGCGACCTGGATGCTTATAACGGTATGGCAGTCGGACCGATCCTTACGGATGCTATGGTAGAACTTCCCTGGTTTGCTTACAAAGATAAAGCCGAAAACAATGTATGGGGTTCCGCTTATGGTCCGTTCGTTGCCGGCGATCTTTTGAAATCTGATGAAAACGGTCGTTTCGTAAAATCTCCGTTGTCCAGCGATAAAGCATTGGCTACGATGAGCATCTCTGAATACGAAAAAGAACGCCAGCAGGTCATCGGCCAGGTATACGCCGTCAATGTTAACATGGTTCCGGCCGGTGCCGCTAAATGGGCTACTTGGGCTTTGGATGATCGTCTTAATTACGAAGGATTCAATCCGGAAGAATATAAGAAGACGAACCGTAAAGGCGAAGATAATATCGCTCGTTCGCCGCATAATTCTACCGGCGAATATCCTGGCTATCCGTACGAAAAAGCATATAACGACCATGATCTCCATATGCTCGCATCGAACCGTGCCGATAACTACGATGAACGTATGAATCAGGAATATCAGTATTCCGAACTGGGTATCCCCGGTCTTACCGATGGCTATAACGCTGTCGTCCGTGAATTCCCGGCTGAAAACGGCGGCACTTTCCATCTGCGTGATCCGAAAGTCCCGTATACGGATGAAGCTGTTCGTCTCTTGAACGTCAACGTCGACAAGGGTTCCGTTAAGATTGCGATCGTACCGACTGGTACGACTCCGGAAGACGGTGACTTCAAAGATGCTGTCGAAGGTACGAAATACGCTATCAAAGGCGGTACAGATCAGGTATTGGCTCTGACTTATTTGAACGAACTCCAGGGTATCCTGGTATTCGGTGCCGCAGATGCCAAGAAACTCGATACTGAACTCGGTAAAGTAGATGGCAAAGCTGTCGATATCTACGTTAAATATACAAAACGTGGCGAAGCCGGTGTCCCGACCTTCATGGACTGGGATGGCTGTATCGGTTCCGTTAAGATCCTGCTCACGAAATAAAAAAATATATCCAAGAGGAAAAAGGCGGACTTTTTCCGTCCGCCTTATTTTCCCAGTTCCATATATAGGAGGTACATTCTTTGAATCTAGAAGAAATGCTCGCTGCGAATAAGCAGGCAAAAGCCAATGCCGTTCAGCAGTTGAAAGAATTTAAAGAAGGCAAACGAGATAAAGCGCCTAGCGTAAAACCTGAATCGTTTGACCTTGTTGAAAAGATGATCTTGAATTCTACCGGTGATTTCAGTAAAGGTTCCGTAACCGTACAGGAAACCTTGATGAGCACCGATGTCGTTAAATTGATCCCGAAAGTCATCGAAGGCCAGCTCCGTCAGGCCGCTGAACCGGAATACCTAGCTTCCAACTTCTTCAAGACTGTCCAGGTACCGGCCGGCAATTCCGCCGTTTATGTCATTCCGTATGTCGGCGAAATCTATGCTGCTGAAGTACAGGAAGGCGGACGTTACAACGAACAGAGCCCGGATTATACGACCATGGAAAATGGCACGTTCGAAATCCGTGTCAAGAAAATCGGTTGTAAAGTCAGTATCACCGAAGAAGCTATCACGGATGGCGCCTGGGATATCTATTCCCTTAGCGTACAGCAGTTAGGCCGTGCTATGGCTCGTTATAAAGAAGAATGGTGCATGAACTCCTTTACGGATCATGGTCATATCATCTTCGATAACGCTATCGCTGAACAGAATCCGGAAGCCCGTACCCATGGCTTGGATAAGAACGGTAAATACAACAACACGATCACAATGGAAGACGTACTGGATATGATGCTTTCCATGATGGGCAATGACCAGACACCGACCGATATTATTATGCATCCGTTGACCTGGGTCATCTTCGCCCGCAACAGCATGATCGGTAATGGCTTGACATTCGGTGCCTTTGGCGGTCAGTCCGTACATCCGTGGGGTGCTACCCAGGGTACTCCTGGATTCGCCGGTCTTTCTTCCGATATGGGTCCGCAAAAATTCATTATGACTCCGGAACAGACACAGGGCCGTCTCCCGTTCGGCATCAACGTTAACTTCTCGCCGTTCATTAAATTCGATAAAGTAAATAAAACATTCGATATGTATATCATCAACCGGAATAACGTCGGCGTTATCGCACAGAAAGATCCGCTTACGACCGACAACTGGACGGATCCGGAACGCGATATCCGTCTGTTGAAAGTCAAAGAACGTTATGGCGTTGGTATCCTCGACAATGGCCGTGGTATCGCCGTTGCCCGTAATATCGCTGTCGCTCCGACTTATCCCGAAGCTCCGACGGTTACAATCCAGAATAAATAATCTCGGATAACGACAAATAAATAGGACAAACAGAATAGCGGCTGAAGCAATATTCAGCCGCTTCCTTTTTCAATAGGAGGTCATAAGAATCTATGTTAGCTAAGATTACGTTAGCACCCGGTCAGATCGGGTTCCATGATGCACTTTCCAATATCCATCTTACGGTAGCTAATCCGACAGCGGTCGTACCGGTTGGCGCGAATACCGAACATCTGAAAGAAGCCGTAAAAGACGGTAAGATTCTTTTGCTTACGGGTACCTTATCTTCAACGCTGAAACATCGAGAAGTCAAATCGAAAGAATCAATCCAGTTCGCGAAACGGATGAATCTCCGTCGTCCTGTCGTAAATCAGAACGTAGCTGATTCCAAACAGAAGAAAGCAGAAGCCAAGACTGAAGCTAAAGCAGAACCCGTAAAAACAGTAGAAACACCGAAAGTAAAACCGGAACCTAAGAAAGAAATCAAGAAACCGGAAATCAAAGAAGTAGAATTGGTCAAATCAGTTAAAGAATCCAAAGAAACGACAAACGTTAAAAAGAAATAAGGTGCGCGTATGCATCAAGATTTTGTAGTCGTCGATGTCGTAACCGATTTTTTTAAGAAACAGCTGGATATTTTCTTTAATTTCGAATTAGATCCAGCTACGGTTACGGATCGATCCATAAAAGTAGTCGAAAACCATAGCGGTTCAGTCGTACCGATATCGTATCAAACGGACGGCAATTGTATTTCGATATTCTTGAAAGAGGATCCTGTACCGAATATCGAATATATGCTGGTCTGCAATAAGGAAATCTGTAATATAACGCATCAACATCTTCGTACAGAATATATCCGTTATATACAGTTTACGTCTACGATAAAAAACGAAGTAGAAATAATCACGCCTAGTAACCTGGAAACGATCGATAAAATATATCTCGTATGGAATGAAAAGAAATATAATGCCGACGATTATATCAATCGGTATCATATCCAAGTAGCATCCGATAATACATTCCAGCATATCGTGGCAGAAACTATCGTCATCGACAAGACTGATATGTATCTGGCTATCCCGGATGAAGCGAAACGGCAGTATTATCTTCGTATCCGTGTCGAAACCGATAAAGATTTCGGTCCTTGGTCGGATATCGTTTCTTTCGTTTATCAGAAGGATATCCAAGATAAGCAAGATACCGGTAAGGATACGGCTCCGGATACAGATATTCGTCCCGTCGTCGAAATACCGCTTACGCTCGTCGAACAACCAGAAAATGGCGTAACGCCAGAATCGTTCGTTTTTACGTTCGATGAACCGATAGCGCCAGATATTTCTTTATCGGATATCCATATAACACGGAAGGATTGGTGATGCTATGGATACCGTAGACTTCCGTTATATTATAGACGGGAATAAATTAGAGATCATCCCGAACGATACGTTAAAAGATAATTCTATATATACGATACGTATCGATAAACTCCGATCGGATATCCATCCGGATCGTACGTTAGAGAACCTGAAAATACAGGTTACGACAAAAATGGCGCCAGCTTATTGTACACTGAATGATGTACGGTTCCTAATCGATACTTTCGGTATCCCGGAAGAACAAATTCTTTATTATATCCGGGAAGCCAGTAAATACGCTGATTATATGAAGAACGAGGATTCTGTTGCCGATTCGGAAGCAACTTTCGCGATGCGCGAATTCGTAAAGACGAAAGTAACGTTAGATGCTCTTCTGAATGCTTACATCAAACGAGCAGCCGGATCGTCTACCCGTGGAACGCTCGGCGTTATCTCTTATACAGATTCCGAAAATTATAGTAATTCGATCGGCGATCTTCTGGATAAACTTAGAGCTATCCTGAAAGGCTGGGGCGATGCATTAAAAGGTTACGAACGGGAAGGTAGAGCCAAACCGCGTTACGCTAAGAAAGCATACAAAGACGAAGAACAAACGACGTTCGATCAGATCGTCAACGACTTGTCGCGTACGCTTCCGGACGATATTTAAGAAAGGATATAGCTTATGCCGAATATTCCTGAATTCGATAGAAAAATCAAACAAATCATAGAGTATTGGGAATACGAGATGTATCTAGTACATCCTGATACATATATCGATTGCATCTGCCAGGATAAGACAACGAAACAAGGCGATCCTTTTTGCGAGAATTGCCTGGGTACCGGCAAGAAGATATATATCCGTAAAATAAAAGCGAATCGTCAGCCTTATGTTCTTACGGATACCCGGTATGCAACAAATAATGCGTCCGACGCCGCCGTTTATTATGCCCGTGATATTTATCCGATCCATAAGAACGATATCATCATCACAGGGAATCATGTGGACGTCGTCCAGTATGCCGAAAAATATCAGTCGAACGCACTAGGCCCAGTATATTATGCCGCTTATACGGCGCCGAAAGTATACGATAAAGCGGTATTCCTGGCAAATTTCAAGAAGATCGTAGGTGATTAGTTATAGCGACTTATGATCCAAACCATTCCATCCTTATTCTAGGTCAATCAGATATCCGTGGTGCTGGTATCGTAAAACAATTCGATACGTTTGGCAAATGCGCTAAATACTACGGAATGGATAACACAATAACTAAATCTTATTATACGGCAAAATTTCTCGGCGTCCCGACTATTTTTACGATGTCTTATCGGAATTATTCGGACTTCACGGCGATATCCGGTATTTTTCAACAGAATGATTTCGGTTATATCGTACCGGTCGATATTTATCTGTCTGAGTATTATAACAATCCGTACCGCGGGAATATCCGTACGTATTATTTACAATACTTATGGGAACAGTTGCCGTATGATTCAAATAATATCATTTTGGCTACCGATAAACATGCTTCCCTATATAAAGATATGGATGCTTTCCTTACGGATATGTCCGGTAAGATCTTATCGTTGAAACAACACGTACTACCATCCGTAAACCTACGGAATTTCATCATGGTCGATAATAATTTGAAAGATTGTAACTGGGCGAATTTAATCGCCGCTTCTTTATTGGCTGTTTCTGATATACCGGATTATCCAGAGATTCCGGAAGGATTAACTATCAGTGATCCTATTTTTACGATCGCACCAATCGATGTTACGGATGAACAGGTTTATTTTACGAAGCATACTGGCGGCACGATAACTGTCGAGAATCTATTGAACTTCGATGTCAAAGGTGTCACAAAACCGGTCGTCGTCGATAAGATTCTCCGGTATATGATGCGGACATTCGATTTCCAAGAATTCCTGGGTAAACCATATTCCGAAGTACGTCGCGTCAAGATACAACGGAAATTACAGGATTATCTGGAAGAGTGGAAAGATTATATCCTGGTAGATTATAAAATCGATTCCGTATCCGCAGAATACGATCCTAAAGTACCGGGTACCGTCCGTATCATCTGCCGTTATCGGATACAACCGAAGAATACGATCGAATGGTATCGAGGTGAAATTATTTTATGATACAGCATAACCGTGTCGAAACCCTACAAGAACTCTTACAGCGACAACGCGACATTTTACAACCTTCTAAATCGATGGATACATTATATCCAGATAAGATCAATATCCAACGGGCTAAAAAAGGAGCGACTGTCCGCGATTTCATTGATATGGTATCCGATCTTACAGATAAAGTATTAAAAAAACGATATGGAATCACGTTCGATCCGGATGAAGGGCATACTCCGAATGACGTAGATACGTTAAAAGGGCATCCGCGAATTATTTATAAACTGATTTCCCGAAAACCGAAGTTAGAACGGAAAGAACGCCCGATGGCCATGTTCGATGATGACGGGAATCCGATCGAAATCTGGTCCCAAAGTTTTACTTGTATGATACAGTTCAATATCCTGGCTGGCACATACGATATCGCCGATAAGGCTATGACTGATTTCGAAGATATGCTCAGTAAATATACCGGATATTTCAAGGAGAACGGTGTTTCCGAATTACTCTTCGAAAAACAATATACCGACGAAAATTACGACGTATATCGACAATCTGTTTCGATCCGTAGCCTGCAATATCGTGTCGATATTCAACGTATCAAGTACCTTACGAATACGGCTATGCAGGATTTAAAACCAATCCTTCATGACAGCAGTGAAACGTAATTGGTCCAAGAGTAATTCTATCATTAGCAAAAATTAATTTATTTTCCGAAAGGAGTTAATGACTTGAGTATTTTTGATAACGAACAGTATTTGCCTGGTGTAAGTACTGAAATCATATCTCAATACCAACAGACTTACGATACGACCCTGTGGGATACGACCGATTCTGTCGTCGTTATCGGTACGGCATTTAACGGACCGACAGGCGTCGTTACTCCGGTCTGGAATCCGACACATGCTCAGTATCTGTATGGCAATGCTTATAATTCTAAGACTAAAACAGAAGTCGATCTGCTTGCTGGTGTACAGGCTGCCTGGGATGCTGGCTGCCGCACCATTTATTGTATGCGTGTCGGCGGGAAAGCCATGTATAAAGATTTCGATCTGAATACGGGTAACGGATATAAACTCCGTGTTTCTTCCTTGTATCCTACGAATTCTGGCAAACAGGCTTTCTTCGTATATAACGATAATAATAACAGTGAATCCGAAGAAACGATCACGTTCTACAAAGTCCCCGATCGCGCTACAATCAACGAACGGAATCAGGGTCTTGTCGAATCCACAAGCAAAATGATCAAGACGGAAATCCGCTTGAATCAGGATTATGGTCTTACGAAAGATACACCGCTCCGTGATGTCATCGATCTGTTCAATAACCATTCGTACAACAATGTACTTCGTTTGGCTATCGTAGGTCCGGAAGGCTATGAAATTACAGAATCGGCCGAAGCTTCTGATATTACGTTAGGTAACGTATTCCCTGGCCTATATCTGATCGGTCGTTCCCAGAATACTCCGGATATGCCGACTCATACGGTCGTTAAAACAACGCTCGTATTCGATCCGAAGAAAGCGAAGAACCTGCCGTATGAAAATTTTACGGGTAGCCATTTCGATACTTTGGAATTCAATTCCGATGTATCACAGCCGTATCCTATCTATGGCTCGACGAAAGAAATGCGCGTTGAACTTTCTAAAGTCGGTATCACGATGGTCGACGATTACGATTATCTGGATATCCTGAACGGTTCGAACGCCGCTTTTGCTGAAGACGATGTCGATTATGAAGAAACCAGCATGACTGATTTCGAAAAATATCAGCATCTCGGTTCTGGTTATGCTATCACGGCCAGCCTGAAACGCCGTCTCTCTGCGGATGGCAAAACGGAATTACAGCCGAAAGTTATCGAAACGAAGACCAATAACGAAAACCGTGTCATTGGTGTCGAAGACGGTATTTATTCTACTCTCCAGGATGTACCGGTCGATTTCCGTGTTCTCGGTGCTTCTTTCCCGGCTGATAAAATCATTTCCGGTAAGCTTCCGAAACTGGATGCTTTCAAAGTCGTTTCGCCGAGTGTTTTCGATTTGATCGAATTAGGTGATGCTTCTGATAGCCAAACGCCGTATCTGATGAACGTTGTACCGAAACTTTCTGAAGATATCAATATTCCTGACAAGAAATACAAGATGTTGTTCAAGGTATTCGATGCTTCGAAATATCCTGAACTTACGCAGGATAACGTAGCCGAAAATTCGTATATTGTCGTTCCGATGGTAGACGATATCAAGAATATCGATACGAAAGTTACGAACGGTACCCAGGTGCTCGTCAAAAAAGCGGCCGCTTCCTCTGGTTCTGGCGCAACTACAGGTGAAGGAACAGCTGCTCCGGCTTCTGCTGATAGCTATAATCTGTATACGATTTCCGATGGCCAGGCCGTAAAAGTAGAACCCAGTGACTTCTATGATAACGGTAAAACCGATAAAGATGCTAAACATACGTATCTGGCTTCCAATAACGCATTGTACGAAAGCGCTATCGAAAATAAGGAACTCGTATTCAAGAAGAAAGATCCGGCTTCCGTTACAGGTAAACAGTATGTCACCGTTAAATGCAACGACGTATTATTCGTATGGAAAGTAAATGGCGCTGGTTCTTATGAACCTGTAGCTGATTTCGATTCCTTGAAGGATAACTACGATAAAGATGACGCTGTATTCGTTTATATCGAATCCTTACCGATGAACGATAACCAGATCGTCGTATCTTCTCCGCATTTCGAAGCGTTGAATGTCCAAGACTTCATTGATTCTTTAAATGCTAACAAAGCTTTCGCGAATATCTTTACGGCAAAACTGACGAAAGACGGCACAATCAATAAGGATGAATACATGAAATCCATTCTGGATAAAGACGGCAAGACTGTTCTTTCCCAAGGTGTTGCTGACTCCGTCATCGATAAAGACGCTAAAGAATTAGGCGCCGATCATACTGTCGTTTATGATTACGATAAGTATATCCCGTATCGTACGACCGATAACTTCGCTCGTCAGTTAGCACAGCATTGCACGTACACGGAATTGAAGACAGCCCGTACACATGGCATCATCGGTTGCGCTCGTCTCCTGGATACTTCCATTTCCAGCATTGCAAAGAAAGCCGCTTCCGTATTGGCATTTAATTTCGATATGTACGCAAAACGTCCGAATGGTCGCAATCTCTTGGATAACAAGAATATGCCGTATCAAGTCGGACGCAACGTTACGATCACCTTGTTCCAGCACGCTACCAGCATCGATAACGGCGCGTACACCTTCCTTTCGAATGGTGCTGCTGCTTATGCAGGCATGGTATCCGCATTGGATCTGGCACAGTCTACAACGGCTCAGACGATTTCTATCGTACCTGGATACGAATTGTCGCATAGCCAGTTGGTCGCTCTGACGAATAAAGGTATCGTTACGGTTCGTAACTCTTATACCAAAGGATATATTATTACGGACGGTACGACGATGGCCGATTCTTCCGATGGTTTGAAACGACTCAGCTCGACTCGCGTCGTAGGGGCTGTCGAAGCCGCTATCCGTGCCGCAGCCGAACCTTTTATCGGCAAACCGAACAATACAGCTAATCGTAATTCTTTGCAGACAGCTATCGATTCCAATCTGAAGCAGCTCAAAGAAAACGGACTCTTACGGTCCTATGAATTTGCACTCGTCGACGATGCGACAGCTTTGCAGTATACATACATCACGATAAACTACACGATCGTACCGGTCAATGAAATCCGAGAAGTTCGGAACTACATCACCGTACAGAACTCGATGCAGTAATAGCTTAGATAAATCGAACGCAGGTGAGATAGGCGGAATGACGATAGTCCAAAGAGAAACGCTCTGTCGGTCCGCCTATCAAAATTCCGCGTTCATTTTTATATATATTATAATTTATATATTTTTTAAAGGGGTGTTTATATGGCTTATACAGCCACAGCATCTGACTATACGAAGACGTATACTTCGTTCTCCGGATGCGATATCGTATGTACGTTCGGCAGCGTGGTCATAGCCGAACTTCAAGCAATTACCTATTCGATTACTCGTGAAAAAGCTCCGGTTAACGTATAGGCCGGAGGATAATACTTTGCTCAAATCGGTGAACGAGATATGTATCCAACGCCGAGGGTAAGGATAAAAAATATCCAACGCCCGTAGAGACTTGACCGAAAGGTCTTGACGTTTTTGTTCCATTCCGTGTATCCGGAAATAAAGGACTTAGATATATTGACTAAAGAATTTGCATGGATGTTAGGTATCCTTTTGTCGGACGGTTGTATTAATAAGCCAAATTATCGGCATAAAGGAGACGAAACGCATCTAGAGTTTGTTTGTAAATATGATGACCGGAAACTTATGTATAAAATAAAAGATATCTTGGGAGCTTCCGGCAATGTTTGCGAATATCCAGATTATAAATCGCCTCAAGCAAAAATAAGAGTTTATAATCGAAAAGATATTATTGAAAAATATAGCGATATAAAAACAAAAGTACCAGATGATATAAAAGGATATGAACGCCATTTTATTCGTGGATTAGTCGATGGCGACGGTTGTTTGTATTATCGGGAAAATCGAAAGTCATTCTGTTTTGGTTTTGTAAATGAATACGAATCGATCGTATCCTGGATAGCACAGACAATCTGTAATCTGTTAAAATTTCCAAAGAAGAATTTACGATATATCGCGAAAGATCATATTTACGAAGTGCGCTGGGAAGGAAATCTGGCGCGTATCCTGGCTTATTGGCTATATTATGGCGATATTTCTTCCTGTACTTTAGATAAGAAACAGGAATATATGTATCGATATGTATTAAACGATAAGGATTTAGATTATGATGCGGCTGTCTTATATGCCGCCAATGCGAATATCCAAGATAACGAAATCAGTTTTCGCACCCCTTACTCGAAAACGTTGCTATGGTGCCATATCGTGCAAAATCTATTATCCTTTCATACCATACCTGTATTCCATAATAAAGGGAAAAAGAAATACTACCGATTATATATACCTAAGAACGTTAATACGCAAAGTGCCGATATAGATATATCGGTAAAGGCATAGTCCACATAGCTATACATTAGGTAGTGCAGAACCGCGTTCCTTCTCTCGTGGCAAACGCGGGATTGGAGGTCAGTTGGTATTCACGGTATTCGACCATGATGCTCTTCTGGAAGCCTTAAAAGTTAATGCGGCCGGCGCAGCAAAATTCCAACGTATCGGCGGCGAAATGAACATGAAACCGATGCGTATCGAAGAATGGGATAAACAGATGACGTCCCAGGTCGGTGCCGGTAAAGCCACGAGTTCGGCCAATAATGCCGACGAAATCACGCGGAAAGCAGCTGTCATTACAGATCCGTACTATGACGACGAAGTTCCGCCCTTCGATATCACGGTATCGTTCGCGAACGAATATGGACAGGAAGCAGCTTTGGTTATCTATGGTTGCGAAATCCTGAACGAAGCAAACGGCTTCTCGATCGACTCTGTTCTGTCACAGAAAGCCTGCACCTTCGTAGCCCGTCACGTAGCGCCGATGCACGCAGTCGAAGCGAAATAAGCATACGTAATAGTAGGCCGAAGAGAAATCTTCGGTCTATTTTATTTGAAAAAATAGGTGGTTATACGTGCCTACCAGCATATTTACAGAGAAAAAAATCGTTGGCGGCTCCGACTGGATCGTAACTAATAATACGTACTCCGGTTGTGATATGGTCGCAACGATTACAATCAATACCCAGCAAGGTAGTATCGCACAGGTTATCGGAAGCCTGCAAACGATTTCAGTATCGACATCGCAGAATAAAATGCCAGTGCGATGTTTAGGTGATATCAACGCGAAAGATTATGTAGACGGACCAAGAACAATCGCCGGCTCGCTTATTTTTACCGTGTTCGACCGGCATTGGTCAAAAGATGTCTGCGATCAGCTTATCGGTCTGGGTGTTTATCAGAATAAACATATTATTGCCGACGAATTCCCTCCGTTCGATGTTACGATATCGTTTGCAAACGAATATGGTTATGAATCTCGGATGGCTATCAAAGGGATCCGTATCATGACGGAAGGACAGACGATGAGTATCAACGATATCTATACCGAGAATACGTACCAGTACGTAGCCATGGATATCGATTATATGGATTCAGTTGGATTCATCAACGGACAGAGCGATAATATACCGGCGAATATTGGCGATGTATCGGGAGAAGTCATCGATATAGCGAAACCGAAAGAAGTTATTCCAGAAACTTCGACACCGGAAGTTGTACCCAGACCACCGGTATCGCAGAAATTGGACGACGACTTTTCTTACAGCCGAATCGTACCGGAATCATTTTCCAGCTTAAAAGATTATAAGCTTTCGTTACTAAAACAGAAAGACTTATATTTGATTAAGGCGAAACAGTTATATAATCCGAATAAAAAAGAAACGAAAGATAAATACAATGCATTAAAACAAAAGATAGCCAGCGGATATTCTGCTAAATTAAAACAGGGTATCCAATATTTTAATTAACGAAGGGAGTGACGCATCATCGATTTCTGTATCTTACGCCAGAATAAAGATAAAGTATGGATCCATAGCAACCAATATAAATGCGGTAAAAAAGATATTGAATATTTTGATATCAAACTCCCGAATAAAATATATAAGAAACATTTGGATGCGGCTGATTTTACGTTAGATGACCTATATGCCGGTACTTGGTGCATCCGTTACAATATAAAACAATTCTTCGATTTTAAGAAACAATCGAATAAGGAATACGTCGACGAATTACGAGATGTATTAGGACTGACCGATACAGGATACAATCTTCCGTTCAACTATTATATTAATAGCTTGAATACGATACCGGAAGAAAATCCTATCGTCGTTCTGTATGATAGTCTGAATACAATTGAATCACTAGTTAGTTCATCACGTAAGAGAAAACTGCATGAAGTCTTGATTCATTTCTTGGATACCGAACAATATCAGAATAATCGAAAAATGGATGCACAGGACGTTTATAACACTTTTATATTCGATAACGACATATTTGATCGAAAAGTAACGGGTCATTTCACTGGGTTCGCGGTCCTCTACAAACGTAAAAATAAAGAATGGCAGGAAACCTGGCGCCGTTATATTCTGGACACCGATATTGATCTTCAGGATTCTTCGTATGGCTTATATCGATTGGATATGTATTCCGTAGACATGGACTTATTGAAACGATATTATTATCATGTACCGAAACATGAAGATATCCAAAACATTTTTGATCCGTTCCGTGAAACTATGATTGAAGAAAAGGAACGGATCGATCAGCTCTTAGAAGATACGATATACGCACCGGAACTATCGGAAGAAGAAAAACAGATATATACACGCCAAATTCTTTATGCGCCGAATAATCTATATTTCGCAGAACCAGTCGTAAAAGAAGATGATTACAGTCGATTATTCATCGATGTCGATCTCGAAGGAATAAAAGCAATGAAACAACCGATGTATATCGTAGCCGAAGAAGCAGATACGTTATGCCGTACCGATAATTTTTCGTTGAAAAGACGATTCGAAATTACCGATACACCTGTTGTCATCGATACAAAAGCTTCGTTCTTTAACGAGGGTGAACCGTATTATTTCTATATTGAAGATGGTAAGCATCTGAAATACTCGTTTGTTTCGGCTTATCAGATACCGTTAGAAAATACGGACGATTATCGGAAACGATCGATAACTAGATTCCTTACGAATCGTATCCAACGGATTATGACACAATTGAATTATGATTTAGAATCTAATGTAACTACGATGGTAGCTGAATTTATAGATAGTGCGGCACATGATACAGATACGACGTTATATAATCTAATTGACGAAACGTTCTTCCGGTATATTCAAGATAAATATACGACGAACCGATTCGACGTATTGCGCAGTCTATATATGGATAAGATATGTCACGAAGACGTAGATTTTTCAGCCTTATCGGATGTAAAGGTAAGACCGCAGTGGCATTTAGTCGATTTTCCATATGAACTACCGGATAATTATATCGTAGAATGTACGATGTTCACGAATACAGGATATAAAAAGACGTATTATCGAAATACAGATACAGCCGTTTCTATTTATTATCGGCCGGCGGATTATGCTGTATTCTCGGTATTCTCGTTAGATACCGGGAAACGGATCGGCGGATTCCTTATCCTGGATAATACGAAATCGAAATTGCGGTTCTCTTCGTATCAACTGAAAGCGACGATAGATTATGAATAGCGAGACACAATTAAACAGCCTCCCTTGGTATCAACATTATGTTATCGGACATAACGTAACAAAAGAACAAAATGGATTCCGATTAGATTCAACATATTATAAAAAATATTATAGTACGATTGATGCCGAAGTTTATTTTGGTGACGAATACGTCGAAGACGCACACGATATCCAGTGGCAGATAAACCAGCAGACACAACCATTATTTGGCTATAATTCATATGTGTTCGATGAAATCGCGAAAGGGAGCCGTATCATTCAGGGTAGCTTCTCGGTGAATTTTCGGAGCGCAAATTATTTTGATATCTTATTATCGAAAGCTAAGATAACCGATACATATACTAAGACATATACGATAGGAGGTACAAGCGGCAATCCAAAAGAAGACGAAGAAAAAGGAAAAATCATCGACGAATCCGATAAAAAACCGCTATGGGATGTCCGGTTCGATATCGATGTCATCTGTATGAATGATACAAAAGGCGGCGGGCCGGCTCATTTAGTTTTACAGGATACAGCAATCAGTACTTGCGGACAAGCGGTAGCGGCTTCCGGTGGTGTCATGCAACAACATTATACATTCATAGCCAGGGATATCCTGACAGTAGAATAGAATAAAGAAAAAACAGAATCAAGAAGGAGATAGGATCTATGCTAGACGAAGCAACAAAATCACAATTAAAACAGGCGTACGGTAAATTATATATCACGGAATTAGATAATGGTCAGGAAGTCGTATGGCATCCGTTGAACCGCAAGGAATATCGTGATATCGTATCGGATTTCAATGCCGATAAGACGGACGCAGAGATCATCATGAATAGACAGGAAGATACCTGCCGTAAATGTATCGTATATCCATCGGGCGCTGAATTGGAAGACCTTATCCAAGGGTATGCCGGCGTCGTCATTACGATCTGCGACGAAATTTACGCCAAATCCGGATTCAATATGACGAAGAGTACGCAGGAATTATAATATGCGGATCGTCGATTATCAAAAGAAGCCGATCGATCTTACGGAACTTTTGATTAAATTCCGCGAAAAGTACCGTAACGTATATATGTATCAGGTCGGCGACGATGTTTTCTTTTATCGTCCTTTATCCAGGGCTGAATATAAGACATTGTTCGAAAGCGGAACTGTTACTGATTTGGATCGGGAAGACCTGATCGTCAGTACCTGCTTATTGTATCCAGAAAACTTTGATATGAATAACTGTGCAGCCGGATTGATTACTGAATTAGCCGAACAGGTTATGAAGAATTCGTTCCTAACAGCAGATGCGCAGACCCGTATCCTTAGTTATTATCGAAAAGATATGGCTGATGTCGATAATCAAATCACCTGTATCATTCACGAAGCTTTTCCGACGATCGATATCGAAGATATGGAAAACTGGGGCGTCGAACAGACTTTGAAATATTTCTCGAGAGCCGAATGGATACTTCATAATATCCGAGGCGTTCCATTCCAACAGGGAGACAAAGCTCATAATGCGTTTGTCAATAAGCCGGATCCGGAACCGCCGAAACCTCCGCTCGAATATAACCTTCCGAAACGGGAACCGGTACAACCAGAAATAAAAGAAGAACCCGAAGAAAAACCGATTGAAGAACCGAAACCGAATGGTAGAAAGAAAAAGAAACGGAACCATCGTGGCGGAAAGAAAGAAAAATTGACGCCGGAAAAATTAGCGGAACTGAAACGAAAATATCCGACGATTGACTGGGAGCATGACGACGGAAATATCGGCGTCGAAGGACTTACATCTCAACCAGATGTTGATACATCATTAGCGCCGGCCCTTCGCCCGAGACGAAAGGTCCTGGCACAAAAACAAGCAACCGAGAATTACGCGCAGATAATGGAAAATGCGCAGAGACATAATAAATATAAGGATTGATTTTAAATGGCTGAAGACCAAGTAAAACAAGATGCGAATTCAACTCCGCTTGATGGTCTAAGTTCGTTAGCAAAGGCGGCACTGGCAATAGGAACCAGTTCCGCCCTTTTTTATCGGGCTGGCGGGGATATCCTGGTATCTGAAGAATTGAACCGAGCTTATCGGTTCCGGAATGCGCTGATGCTGGATATCAATAAGACTGGCGGATTACAGGCTACGCTTCCGGAATGGAAACAACGTGGATTACGCTGGCGTGACTTATGGAACGATACGGCTTCGCAAAGTACGGAAGATTATAAATTTAACGAACGGACGAGCACTATTTTTGATTTATTACGGAAACGGTATGAGTTCGACCAGACAGATGATATACGCCGGCAAGTAGGTGCTGAATTATATCACGACGATATCTTAGGACCTATTTTCTCCAGTAAAGAATTCAAGGAATTGCCGACTGATTTAAAAGATCAGTTACATGATTATTTAGAACGGGCTTATGGATTCCGTAATCAGCCGGCACGTTTGCAGGAATTAAAGAATAAGATGTCCGGCGAACTCTTGAAACATAAGGAATTAGCCGATAAATTCCTGGAAGAGATGCAGGATCGTATCCACGAAGTACCGTTCAGTAAATCTGATATCGGATATGAACATGCTACCGATGAATTATGGTCTGATTCACAGATCAATAAGGAACGGGTAGACGAAGAAATAGCCAATCGTCGTAAGTTGTTAGATGCGCCGGAAATCTATCTGGAAGAATTACAACATGGGTTAAAAAAGAAGAAAGCGATCCGTTTTGCAACCGGCGATCGTGCCATGACGTTACGGGATATGATCGAGAATCCGGATATACGGAATCTTTTTATCAAGAATAAACTAGTAACGGATAAAGAGAATAACCCGATCAATGCTATCGATTATCTAGAAGAAACCGTAAATTCATGGAGAAAGCGGTATAAGGATAATCCGGAAAAACTTTCGATCATCGACCAGATATTAGATTCCGAATTCTCGCAGGAATTCCGTATCGAAGAAACTATCGATAAAAACGGCAAAAAGTTGTTGAAGCCGCATTCTTTTCGTACGATAAATAACGGCGTCGATGCACTTTTCGGTGAATATCGGAATACGTTATTAGGTCATCTGTTAAAAGCCTCCGAAATGGTGAATGTATCCCGGCAACCGAAAACATTCTTATGGCATAGAGGAGATTTCGTACCGGGACTTGAATTAGCTGTATCCGGTAACGACGAAGAACGACTAAGCACGAACGTACTTAAAGTCGGGAATCGATATTATAAGCAGAATATAACGATCGGTGAAGGCGGACGCACTCATACTTCTTGGGAATATCTAAAAGATTCTCCGTTCCTTCGTACACATAGCAATGAAACTGGTGCCTTTAAGCGTACGATATTAGCCATGTACGATAAAGATGGCCGCAATATTGTTATGGACCAGAGCCAGGCAGGATTCTTTCATAATATCCTGGATTTGGATTTAAATATCCATGCACCGCTTACGTTATCTGACGAACAAAGCGAAGCACTCGGGAATAATATCGCTTATTTCCAGTATGTCGATCGGGACGTAGCTAATAAATTAGCGAACGGAGAAATGTTAGACAGACCGTTACTGTATGATCAGATAGGACGATTGAACCGATTCCAGAATTTCATTGACCGGAATACGAAATCCATGGATCAGAGTACAATCCGTGAATTCCGTAGCGTTCTTCGGGAAGCACAGCAGAATGGCGAACTGAGTAACGATATCTATCGCGATCTATTAAATATCACGCAACTACATGATACCGATACGATTGCCGAACGATTATCCGTTAATCTGGGTATCAATCCCGATAAATTTTTGAGCGCTGATTTGCGGGATGATCTGACTTCGTATCATCGTGATCCGCGATATTTTATGACGCAGTATATGCGTCAGCATAAAGACCTATCCAGTATGAATGTATCTGATAAGGTACGGGAAACCGATCTGGCAGGTCGTATCTTTAAACGTGATATCCAGCAGGAAATGTTCATGCGTATCTTCTCGGATTATTCGGCTAAGAATGGGACAGAAAACACGTATCGGTATACTCGTCAACTTCTGGAACGCTTACGGGCACATGAAGGGATATCTGATGAAGCTATCGTAGAATCCAGACGGCTTATGATGCAGGCATATATCTCGTGGAGTACAGGATTGAACCGGGATACGATACGAGAAACGCACGATACGAACATGCAGCATATCGTCGAAAATGTCTATGGACTGATGAGCAATGGCGATGCAAAATTCAAAGCCGATTTCGATTCTTTCGCTAAACAGCGTAGCCAGGGTAGCGGCGAAGAATATGTTGATTTCGACGAATCCTGGAAACCGACGGTCGATACACCGAAATATGGTATTCACTACGAAAATCCGTCACTAAAATCAGTTAGACATATTCTGAATGCCGAGAACTTATCGACGAAAGAAAAAGCGAAACAGACAGTCGAGAGCGTTTTCGGTATGTTTATCGGTGGAAAAGGTCATAGTCGGCAGATTACACCGCTTACGATGCTCGGTCCGTATAATTTAGTCAATCGTCTGATGGATCCGTTAGGTTCCGGATTATTAAGTACGATTCTTGGCACCGAACTCCCGGTACCAAGAGGCTTGAATGTATCGTTCGATATGGCGTTTCATAAAGGACGCGGAAATTTCTTGCAGATATCCAAGAATCTGATGCTGAAGCGACTGCTTCCTATCTATATTGGGATGCAATTCCTGGATGCTACGAACGATATGCAAAAACAACTTACGGGAATGAGTACCGAAACTTCGATACGAAGTGGTGCCGCAAATATTAATCTGGGTATCCGTAAGATATTAGATGCAACTGGATTAACAGGAGCCTTGAAAAATCTAAAAGATTCGAATGTCGTATGGCAGTATCTGGATGGCAGTGGCGATTCTTTCCGTTCTTACCATGAACAATTAGATTACTATCGGAATGGATATGATCCGATACGGAAAGGACGTTTCTGGGCTTTCGGTTCGGCGAATGAATTCCGTGGCGGTCAGATAGAATACTGGCGGCCGAATGCTTTACGGGAATCAACAGCCGATGCTTACGATGCGTCAATGTATGGTAGTTTATCCAATAAATGGTCACATAGCCTGATTCCAACTCCTTTTGCACCGTTATCTCCGTTGCGGGCTGTCCTGGATCCATATTGGTTAGAACGTATGCATTATAACGACCGTCCTTATCCTTTCACGGGACCTATGTTCCAAGAAGGAACTCCATGGGGTGCGGTATTGAATGCTACGATAGGCCGTCTGATTAAACCGGTAAAAATGATGCACCGGAACGAATTATCCGGCGGTATGGATACTTCAATACTTTTAAATGCTATTAACCGATACACGAAGCAAAGAGCCATCGATAAGAATAATGGCGAGCTCTTTGTTTTACAAAATGGCCGTATCCAACCGAAAGCTTTCATGGCTTACAATGCGCCGACACCGACGACACAGATAACATCCCTTACGTATCAGAATGGAAAGGCACAGAATTTAAATGCCAATGGATACGATACGTACCATGGTGGTGTCGATGTCGCAGACTACGAGAAACATGTAAATAAAGATGCCAGCCAGGATTTTTATACGATAAACGAAGAAGGAACGCCAACTGTTTATGCATCCGATGTACCTGGAGATACGACACACGTACATCAAGACCGTGTACATGATTTAACGTTCATGGAAAAACTGGCAATCCGTTCCGGAAATAATAATAATCCGATTTCACAAGCTGTCTACCGGATGTTAAATGACGTGAATACGGTAACGAAACAGCAAGCTGATTCGAATGTCCAGAAATCGCAAGGTATCCATTTGGATGCTTCACAAGGTGTATTCATTCCGGAAAAGATACGGTACGATCAATCGGACTTCCAGAAAGAAATCGATAAAGAATCCGAAATACAAGATGCGTTACATAGCCAACAGGGGATGGGCTTCGTTCATTCGGCTGCTGTTTCTCTACGCATGGTATCTGGTATCTATGGTTGGATGGCTTCTTTAGCTGGCGATTATGGCGAAATGAACCGGCCGCATATCGCAAATGCTTCGGATATGACGAGTTTCAGTCGTCGTTTCTGGGATCAGAACATGGGTGGTCTTGGCGGCGACGTCATGGAAATCTTACGTCGTTTTGTACCGACATACGGACGATATACCGCGATCAATCCGTTAAAGAATATGATGCCTGATTGGCTTCCTGAACGGTTCAGGATGGGCGATCCATATTCATCTGTTCCTCTCGGAGAGGAACGATTACCTGGTATTGGATATGAGCGGTTGCATCAATTACATTCGGATATCTATGGACGTTATGGCGCTTTAGATCGGTATGCTATCTTATCCGATATTGCACCGTATTCTCCGGAAGCAAAATTCTGGAAACAGATAGCCGCGAAGACGGCTGCACAATCAGACGAAGGGAAAGCTGAATTCAAGGCGATCCGTGACCGGGCAAATGCTGCGAACCAACATCATACATTTTACGACTATCAGTTCTTACATCGCGGATTAGATGTACAGAAAGTAACGATCGGAGAAATATTAGGCCGTGGTAAGTTCAAGATAGCCGGTTCCGAAGATATTTATACGTTAGCCGGTATTACGGTACAGGATAACCAGCAGATCGGTACGGACCAGGTCATGATGCAATACTTGCAGCCTGGGATGGAAGTCACAATCAAAACGGATAGTAGCGATAGTTATAAACGATTAAAAGATACGACGAAAAGTATCTCGGCCGCTGTTTATGTCAATGGCGAGAACGTCAGTACCCAGATGGTCGATAACGGGGATGCTCGATATAAGAAATCGGATACGTCAGCCGCGGCTACTTTAGGTAAATACGGACCTATCGAGACAGCTATCGGTACAGCCGCAGAATTCATCGGACATCTGGATCTGCCACTTATTCATAGCCAGTTCTTACGGATCGATACACCGCTTGAATCATATCAGCATGACCATATCTACGGTACCCAGTATCAGACATGGAATAACTTCTGGGATACATATATCAAAGCCGGATTCATGCAAGGCTGGGGAGATTATGGTATCTTCATGCTGGGGCAAGCCGCAAGAGCCGCTCATGAATGGACGCTAAAAAATCGGGCTGAAAGCAAAAAGTTATTGCGCGCGACTGATATCCTTTATACCATGACAGACCGTGGTGCTTTTGTCGGCAACATGATCGGTAAGACAATTAAATTAGGCGCATCCGGCGCACGTACCTTCCAGCGGAGGACGAGACGTATTGGAGCTGATCTCTCGCTTATTGGAGCACTAGCTGTCAGCTACCAATTCCGGAATCCGTTATATATGGCCGTATCGTATGGTTCTTTCGGATATCGTTTAGCAGGAGCTATTAATCATTTTACTCCTTTTAAAAAGAAATGGGGCGTCCTTACTTCGCTGGCCGCAGGTACTTTATTATGGGGTACGACTACGAAAGGCGGACTACGGAATGACCGCGGCATCTGGATACCCGAAAAGACACGCAACAAATGGATGATAAACGATTATTTCGATCGTTTGACGTATATTAAGATGATGGGATTATATCATAAAGCGGCTGTCTTAGCTAAAGAAAAAGAGGGTGTCGACGTTGAACGGTTATTCCGTATCGAAGATAAAGACCGTATCAAGAAAACGCAAATAAAAGCACAACTCGAAAAAGAGAAACTGGATATCCAGAAGAATCCTTCGAAAGCTGCACAGGACGCTTTGACAACGATCAATAAAAAACTACAATCGTTATCCAGTACAAAGACGGTCCTGCGTGGTGGCGAATATACGAAATCCGCTATTCTATATAGACAGGCCGCGGAAGCTACCATGTATGGATTAAAATCAGATGCTACGATGACGGACATCCTGCGTGCATTGCCGGCAGAAGACCGCGATTACTTTATGGAATTCATACAGGAACGAGATCCAGACAAACGAGCTGAAATCTTACGATATGCCAGTCCACAATTGAAACGGGCTCTTCGTCAGATGTGGGGAATGGATTGGCGTAAACCGGTATCAAACGAAAAATTTTTCCGAAAGTTCAGTCTGCCAGGTCCTTCCTGGAAAGGATGGCGCCCGAATGTCAATCTTTCAGATGTCAAAGCTAAGGTAGTCAAGAACGAAGGATTACTGTTTTCCGACTATGGTATCTACGAATCGGCCTACCGGAAACCAAACGTAATCAATGCACCCAACATTCGTAATTATCGTAATGGCGGCAGTGCCCTTATGGTTAAAGCGAAATTAGAAGCGAACCTGAAAGGATTAGGGCTATCCGACGTAGAAGTGTCGGTCGAACCAAAACCGTCTGGCGGTATCCAGATGGCAGCTCATATCTTAAATGCAATGCCGCAGAATATACAGAATACTATCGAGAATTTGTTTTCGGGAGATTAATATATGGCCAGAAACAAAAAAAGATTATATAATCCGTATCAAGAGAATACGGAAACGGATTTCAATCCGACAAAATCAAATAAATTACAGGATACGATCGAAAGCCTGAAGGAACGAGCACCGTTCTTTACGGCTTATACGAATATGTCGTATTTATCGCAATCAGAAATGAATTATAATCCGCGGACGACAATTACATCTTTTAATAACACAACGAAGCCTTCTTATATGAAGGCTTCAACTTTAAAAGATGCTAGCGACCGCGTCCTTTATGATTATCTGTATCCTTTTATGAATAAACAAAATACCGGAGATGATCTGATATCCAAGACGATCGCTATGGATAGACGATGGGCCGATATGCCATCACAACCTGATAGACGATCCATCCATGACGTAAGTTATTATAAGAATTTATATAATAAATTGACGACGACTGGAAGTATCACGGCATACGATACCGAAACGATGGGCGAAAACATCTGGCAGATCGGATATGCTTACGGTATCCAGGGGATGAACGCTCCGCTTACGAGTCCAGATGGATTATCGTCGGGGAATAGTATTTTACTGCCGTCCGATACGGATATGGAAAAATTAAAGAAAATAGCCGAAACCGATTATAGTTTATTGACACCAGAAGAACAGGTTGTCTACAAAACATTATCGAATATCGGGAGCGACAACACGAATTTCATTCGTACCGTATCTGACGATGGTATGGCTCATTATCAGATGGCCAGTTATGCAGATGCCGATATCTCTAAGAAAAATGCAATTGCCGGATATCAGAAATTATCCGGATTGAAAGAGCAGTCTGCTGGTGATAAATTATTCGATTTTAACGGTATCCAATTACGGAGCGATCAGAAAGATTTCCTGGATATCGTCGGCGGTAAGATCTTTTCTGCGGATGTCGTATATGGTCATAATATCGAACGGTTCGATAATCCGAAACTGATACGGAACATTTCGATGATCCCTGGTGGCTGGGATTATCTGGAACAGAATTACAATCTATCTCGTAAAAGTTTCGACGCTAAACCGATGTTAGATATGAACGATATGATTCGCTCCCTTTCTTTGCAAGACCGTATGGCTATGGAATTTTCTATCTATGGTACGAATTCACCGGAATTATCTGAACCCGGTAAGACACCATGGCAGTTATCGACGTTAAAAGAGAAATTAGGATTACAGGACGTATATCCAGAATATAGAAATGGCGTCGGCGTTTCCCATAGTGCTGATTTCGATGCCAAGATGTCGTATGCCTTGCTCCAGAATGACACATTCAAGAATGCCGTATTACCAATCATCGATAAGGCAGAAATACCAGCATCAATAGAATCACAACGGTTACAAGTAAATGACTGGATCCATTTCGATAAAGGCTCTTTTGGATATATCAAACCGGATCAGATGCGTATGCTATCTGAATCATCCGATAAAACAAGTGTCTTATTTGATACCGGATATGGACGCTATAGCCAGGAGATGGAACAGAAAGGATTCGGCAAAGATTTCGATATGCTAGTCGGTGCGGCTATCCCGAAAGATACCGATTGGAAAGTATCTGGTATGGAGCAATTGGATATCACAAAATTAGATACAGTCCATTTGAAACAATTCAAAGAAATCGCGCCGCAATTAGTCGATAACCAATTATTCCATTTAACATTAGAGAATCCGGATAATCAGAAAATCCATCTTTTTGGCACAGAGAGCGTCGTCATGAATAGCTTATCTCGTATGGGAAGCATCATCCAGAATCCGGAAGAATCTATTGACAAAATAGAAAACCGATATTTAAGTAGAAGATATGACCGCGCGCGTCGTACTTTGGAACAAGCTTCTTCTTTTACGGAAGAGAAAATATATGGCTTATGGGATATCGCTATCAATACATTCAATGAATTAAGTGATCAATATGATGATTTTAATTCTAATTATCGCGATCTGACAGATGCGTTGATGCAGCGGGCTTCCGCTATTGCTTATGGTGTATCCAGTGGTAATCAGTTATCCTTGGAATATCAGCGAAAACGGGGACTCGATGTAATTATCGACGGGAAATCTACGCTAAATGATACAATAGAAAAAAACGCTAGAAAAATCAGCAAATGGCTCGATTTCGGTACGAAGAAATTACCTGGAGGAGATAAAGCTGTCCGCCAGGTTGGTTCTTTAGCTTACGCAATGAACTTATCGACCATTATTGGGAATGTCAGTGATGAATATTTTCATGCCTATTGGAAAATGGTCGATCCGGCTATGACAAATGTCGATAAGATACTGGATGAACGAGAAGCGGCTGGCGAATTCGGAAGTGGAAATATCCATACAGATAATCCGCAATTCATAAAATCTACGAAAAAACGAATCCGTAAAGAGATATCCGGTATGGTCCATCAGCAGATAGCTGAAGAAATAGCCAGAAGATATCCAGCACTGGCACTTGCTCCGGATTTCGACAAATATAAACTGGATACAGCCGGCCAGGGTTCTATCTCTACTTTAAATAAGGAAATAACGTTAGACCTTACGAAGGATACAGTTGATTATGATTTCATTAACAAAGTCCTGAATTTCTATAACACAGATCCGACACTCGAGAAAAATTCGATAAGCCGCCAATCCGATATCTTAGTACGGTTCATTACTGAAAGTCGGGATCCTGCGCTTGCCAAATTAAAAGATGCTATCATCCGGAAATCCGATAAGGGATTGTCCGATAAAGAGAAAGTAAGATATAACCTTGTCCAATCGATACTGAACAGCGAGAATATCAATCCGAGACAGCTTGCCTCGTTGGCTGTCGAAGATATTAAGGCATATCGGAAAGAACATCCAGATTCCGGATTTGTAGCACGGAATAAAGTTGATCTAAAATTCGCTGTTGAACATCCGGAAATATTCCTTGAAGTAGCGAAAGATTCGAAATTCAGACAGCAATTATCCGAAAACGCTATAGATGCAGCTTCGAATACATTAGGTACACAACGAGCGTATGGAAAAGCATTAAGCGCTATAACCAGTGGTTCGGAATTCAGTATCGCCGAAACAGTTGATAAATTATACGGAAAAGACTCTTCACAGGCTAAACAATTGTCGGCTATGCAGCGTACTATCCAGGATGAATTAGACGAAGTATATAGTCAGTTCGCGAAAGCTTCTTCTGGAACACGATTAAAATATGACCGAACGACGGACCAATTCTTTTTATATAATAGTTCCGGATCGAAAGTCGAAGATGTCACGAAATATATGCCGAAAGTCGGAATGTATGGCGATACGTTATCGGTCCGTTTCGGGAACGTACATTATGCGCTGGGTATGGGATATGATTATGAAGGGTCTATCGAATCGGGTAGTTTCAAATTTAGATCGAATCTAAAACGGGCTTTCGATAAGACATATTCTATCAACGCACGAAAAGTAGACACGGACGATTTCTCGGCTACTCTTGGATATCTCCGCGACGTAGCCCGCAACTTCCGTGAACAGGGAGCTGTCGGGTTATACGAAGGCAGTCTACAGGATGCCAAGTTCAATTTTTCGTTAGACTTCTCGCATTCATATGTCGGATTATTGAATCTGTCACAGGACGAATCTTTCTTACGAACGTTATCCAACGAAGATGCCTCGGAATTCCAGAATCAATTCTATAACCGATATCGGAATTCCTCGCATCCGGAAAATATAATCGCCAAACTTCAGGAAGGCCGGTTAGACGCCGAACAGCGGAATATATTCAATAAGATACTACCAAACCTGAACGAGCGGATGGCAAACGAAAGCCTGACAGGCGAAACACCACTTACGGAATCGGCTAGTATCTTATGGAGTGGCTACATGCGAAATCTTTATTTCGACTATAAGAACCATATGGTATCCAATGGGATCGTTCTAACGAATGAATTAGCTGTCGGCGGTGAAGGATATACGAATCTGGCCCGTGATATCCAGAACCAAACAACGAGAGCGACCGTATTCCAGAAACAAACGGCAGAACGTATCTTTGAACAATTTGGAATCCACGACATAACAGTCGGTAACGCTATTATGACGAAAGCCGGCGATTCCTGGTTCAATTCTCGAGACATAAATGGTACGGAATATGCGGCAACAATCCAGGCACCAGTCTATCAGGGTAATCAGGAAACATTACAGAAACAGGTAAACCGTTTGAAGCGAAACTTAGTTTTTGGCGCTGATGGGAAACTATATGATAAACGGATTGGACAGTCAGTCGAAGAACTTTCCGGATATACGAAGAGCCAGATATCGAAAGCCGCGAAAGAATTAGTCAATAATGCCGGACTTCGTGAAGGCGGTTCTTTATTGGATGCCCGTATCCTGGATGCTACCGGGATTACGAACGATTTCAACCCGATAAAATTAAAAGAGGACTTGCAATTATCTGGATTCGATGATATCCAGAATATCCATAAGGTACAGGATGCGAATAAGTTAGTTCCTATTTTAGAGAAAGATGAAAAAGGGAATTTGCATATGCGGTATGCTCCTGGGAAGTATGTCAAGGAAGGGACCGCCATTTTCCGTCGTACCGGAGGTTATGCAGGATCCGAAGAAACGATCCACCAAAAAGAATCGGGTATCGTGCGCGGTGGATTCTTTAATAGTGCCAATAAATTAGTCGATGCTGACGAAATTACGAGAGCTGTTTATCAAACAGCCGATCAGCAAGGGATTACAATAAAGACTTCGGAAGATTTCTATAATATCCTTCATCATACATTAAAAGATACGTACTATGGTGGATTTTATACCGAAAAGATAGCCGGCCAAGGTGCTGTCAAACTTGTACATGACATGTCGGAAAAAGCGGAAACGCGCCAGCTTTATGGATATATCGGTGATGTATTCCCGGAAGTAAAAGAAACATTAAAGAAGATTGGCTTGGAAGGTATCCCGAAAAACTTATCGTATGGTATATTCAAAGACCTGATTAATCCTGGATTCGTATATAACGATTATCTTGTTTCCAAGATAAACGAATATATTCATGATTACAATGATAAGAATTATGCACACAAACGGAAAGATAAGATCCGTGTCGGATTTATCGACGAAAAGACCGGAAAACTCCGTACCTATATCCGCAATCAGAAAGATTACGAAGCCTGGATACGACAGCGTATCGGTACGAAAGGATTCCAAGAATTAGGGCAGAAACTAGAAGCTGAACGTTACCTGAAGAGTCGTATCCTTCACGCGGCTACCGGTGGTTATGGTATCAATGCCGACCCATTCATTCATCACCATGGTGCATGGCAACCAGTCAATCAGCTGATATCCGATATGATTCTGCATGAACGGAATCTCGGCAGAACGATAGCCGAAGCGAATGCTATCGTATTCAATGCCTTACAGCCGGAAAAAGCGAAAAATGCTGTATTCCTTATGCCGGATAAGAATGGGGACTATACAGTCAAAGCGTTACGTATCGATAAAGAAACAGGACGTATCCTGCTTCCAGAAAAGGCAGATTTCTCTATTAGTACGAAACAACTGGAACGGGCCGCGAAAGATATTTATGGTACTAAAGAAGGTAAAGAGAAATTCTTGCAGATCCTTGGTGGATTCGAAGACCCGGATAACCAGGAAGCTATCTCTATCGATAAGAATGGAAAACGTACGGCACTACGCTCGACACGGGAAGGATATCTGACGACATCGTCTATTTCCGTTGTCCACGATAATTTCCGAAATGGTCATCTCGGTGGTATGAATACATCGGATGTTCTGGATAAAATAAACAAAGCCGGGAACGTCAGCGATCGTGAATTAGCGAAAGCATCCTTGATACGCCGAAGCGCCGAAAGTATCCAGAAAGCGCAGAAATCATGGCTTGCTATGGGCGGCTCCGAAGAATCTTTCCGTAAGATATACGGTATTGGGCTTCACGACGATGCGTATCTGGCACAGAACCTAAACCTGTCGATCGAGAACCCATATATTCAGGAAATCCGCAGCAATCAATTCTTCTCGCCTGAAGAACTGATAAAGGCGAACGGAAAGAAAGGTCCCGTATCCGTTGCCGAATTAACGGAAGAACAGATAAGCGGATTATCGAAACAGGAACAGGATATCATCGAATCCCTACGTCAAAAAGGATTCGAAGACGAAAAGATTTCACTTCGTTCCGTACGCGAATTATCACATGGGGCTTCCGGTATGCAGGCTGTACTGGCGAATAAGGCTGAAGGTGTATCCGCGAAAGATGCGGATAATTTAATCACGCATTATGGATTCACCCGTATGGATATCGCCAAGATGAAAGACATTCGTACCAAAGCGTTAGTCGAAGGCTCGATACCGAATATATTCAATAAGAATATGGTATTGAATCTGACAGATACGAAACTGGGTATCACCGAAGAACTCCTCAAGAGTTACGGTGGCATCTCGACGTTAGCGACGGCGGCTATTTCTCCGTCAGCTTTTGGTTCACAGGAAATCCAGGATGATCTGCGCCGTACTTTCTCGGGTATCGAAAATGTACGTTACCGTATCATGGAAATCCAGAAGAAATATGGCGATCAACCAGAAGATAAGGAAGCGAAAGCAAAATTACAGCATCTGTACCAGCAGTATGCAATTAAAACAGTACAGTTAAAAGATGCCCAGCAGCGTATTTTCTCTGGCCGCGTTTCTCCGCTTAAGCAGTTCTCGCATGTCGGTATGGCTTATTCGATTCGTCCTAAAGTCAACGTAACCAATACGGCAATGGATATCCACGGAGATTGGGCTAAGAAGGCTAAGATACACGGAATGTCCGTCTTAGAATATTCGCAGAAAACAGGATTAACTCCGGATATCGTCCGTATCTCTCCGGAAGATGCCCGTAAGATGGGCCTGATTACAGAAGATTTGACGACGTCGTTAGGTAGGAAACAGTTGCAGGACTTAATGACGAATGGTATCATGGTCCATACGAACCGTTCTCCTTCGAACTATGCCGGATCCGATGTGGCTACCCGATTATATGTCGGTACTGATGTACAGAATGGACAGGCACAGTTGTCCCATTATCTAGCCGTCAAGATGAAGGCAGATACCGACGGTGACGCCGCAAGACAAACAGCCGATCAATTTGTCTATAAACATAACGTACTGAATGAATCGAATATTCGTATCCTGAATTCAGTAAAAGATAATGAAAAAAGATTCCTTGCAACCGCCAAGAGTTATGGATTCCGGAATCTTTCTGTAGCTGATATGGATATCATCAATACGAAATGGGAAAATTTTGCGAACGCTCACATCGAATCTGAATTATATCAGCAGAATATCGTAAATCCCGCATTAGCCAAAGCACAGGATACGGTAACTGAAATCGATAAGCTGATGCAATCCGGACGATATAATAATGTCGATATGATGAAATTCCGTAATGAATTCGCGAAACAGGTTATGCCGGAACAATTCGCTGCTTCAAATCCTGAATTGTTAGTCGGTCGTCCTCGTACAGCTATGCTATCCTCTAAAGAAGCAGAAACAGCTAAACAGGATTACTCGTTACTAGAATCAGAATTCAAAACGAGAAATAATATCGAAGCAAGCCGCGAATTAACGGATGAAGAAACAGAAAAATTACGGAAGTGGGCTGGCGTCGACGCAAAACGTGCCGGTATCTTTAATCGTTATAAGCAGGTACTTACGAACGAACGGGCTATGCTTACGAAAACGAGACAGATGTTTGCCGGTATCGTCGACCTTCCGGTATATCGTATGGCTCGTATGACCCAGATGGCACAGAATCTACTCCCGGGACGGGAAGCTACGGAATTACAGAATCTATTCACGGTCATGCAGGAAGGGTTTCTGTCTCCTAAGAACTCTATCGGTGGTGCACCGGATCCAAAGGCAGTCAGTAATTTGATCGATATTACGACACGGATGAGCCGGTCGAAGAACGGCAGTATCGATCAGTCAGCTTTTAACGATATGGCAGACTGGATACGACACAATGCCGCTAAGGCACCGGGCGTTCGAATGATTACCGTAAATGGGAAAAGTACACTTGACAAGGAGTACTACGCAAAGTTAGCTAGTGAAACGTTGCCGAATCTATTCCGTAAGATGCCGAATTTCTTTGCCGAAATGAATGCATTGGATCAGGTCTTCTTATCTGATAAGGGAATCGATACCGAACGGATGGCTACGGCATTAGAAGCTTCGATGCACGACGATATAGCCAAGAATAGTTTGACAGGCAGTGTATTGAATGCTATCGTTCAACCACTTACTGAAGAAGATAAACAGAAGCATCATCTTCGTGACACATCCGATATCGTAGCTCCCCATACCGAACGGAACCGGGGACCGAAAGTACGTCCTTATCAATTAGATGAAGCGGTAGCGAAAGCGAATCGTCAACGGTATGAATCGTTCTTACAAAGAGCCTCGAAAACAGTCGAAAAAGCTGGCGGTAGTAAGAAAGTCATCGCCGGCATCATTGGCGGATTAGGCTTTGCCGGTTATATGGGCGGAAATCCGTCGGAAGATCCGCAAGCTGAACAGAAAATACAGCAACAGAAACGGCCAGTTAATGCACAACCGATGCCAAACTTCTCGGATACGAGTGTTTTGGCGCAACGTGGATTATCTTCGGCAAGTGGTGGCTACATTATCAATGTCAACGCACAGACGAAGCAAGGGAAAGATTTCGCGCAGCAGGTCATCAATCAAGCGACCAGCAATACTTTCAACCAGATGGATATCAATATCTCTACACACATGAAAGACGATACGCCAACTACTTCACCGGATATGATCGCGGATTATATCCAGTCTGCTATGACTAACTAATAGAATAAAAGAGAGCACACCGAAAGGCGTGCTCTTTCTTTTTGTCTGGTAATAGTACCCTGATTTTATAAAAAAGAAAGGGGACTCATTATCTTGGCCGACGCAGAAGATACGAAGAAAACGGATAATATCTCGACTAATACGGAACAGAGTCCAGATACAATTGAACGGACTCCAGATACCGATAAAGAGAAAACGGGATATGCAGAAATCGACTCCTTAGTCGATGCGAAGACGGATATCATAGACAATAATCTTTTTTCGCTGCCTACAGACCGAGATTTTTATATAAATGCTGTTGATACGGATTGGTACGTCAACATAGCAAACGCCGTAAAAGCAGGATCCGGCACAACGCCGATTGACAAAACAAAAGCCGCTGTTTATTATACGGAAGATCCGCCTATTATGGAACCCGGATACTATCCCGATAAACAAGTATATGTCATCCAGCCTACGAACTTAAAACGAGAATCTCAAGATGTCGATGTATTCATGGGATATCAGGACGGAGATACGATCAGTTTCTCAGCTTCCGAATGTAACTGCGGTGACAGCGAGACACAGAATTTCATCGAAAGTTCGGCTCAGGAAATGACAATCAAGATGCTTGGATACGATCCGACTTCTTCTGATTCAGCAGATGAAATATGGAGTAAAGTAAAATTAGATACTCTGGAAGTCCGCGTTTTCGGTGTCGATTGTCCGGAAGTACCGCACGTATCGGTATTGTCGTCACAGGGAGAATCCCGTATCTCTTCTTGCAAATTGGGTGATTTGCAGGCAGACGGCGACAGTGTCTTCATCAAATATGGATGTACGAATAATACGAACGATAACGCGATATCCTGGACTTATGATTCTCGTGATCCGAATACGGATACTCATTATATCACGGTAGGCGGATCGAAACGGGAAGTCCTTAGCAAAGATGAATATGCTAAATTACGTGGCGACTATAGCCGATTGGATTATACAGGAGCTACGGATTATGTTTTCGCCAGTGTCGATAGTACGAATAAAGCATTATTAGCACAAGGGTATGCGGCCGGTCGTATTATGCATAAACTAATGAACCAGGCTACGGACTGCCGTATCATGATTAATGCCGCGAATATGTCCATCAAAGGAAATTCCAGCTATCCGACGCACTTCCTGAATGGTTCGATAAATAATCAGGATTCCTATTCGCCAACTGGTAACGTATGGAATGATTTAAAACAATTGGCGGCGCCTTTTATTGGTCATTCGTTATTTCAGAGTAGTGGATTTAACCAAGCCGGACAGGAATTATATGGTCGTTTATTGGGCGCTGTTTATTTATATGGTCCATTCGGAGATTCCGATACGCCTATTTGGATCAATGCCGCAAAATATATTGCGTCCGAGACACCACAGACGCAGGTCAATAAAAGTATCAATGGATCTGTTGTAAATGGTGCATTGAATAACTTAGCGCCAGATATATTTGGATCAGAAAGCTATGAATATAACTGGGCTTTGTATGCCGATGCTTTATGGGATCGGTTAGAAAAATTCGATGATCGGTATGATGTTCAGAAAGAAGTTTTGAAAGAACATCTAGGCCGATTGAAAGCAATGGCCGATATATCCAATTTCGACGAATTAAAGGAATGGACCTGTCTGATTGGTGATGTGGCTTTCATGGTACCTCCGACAAGTATCCGCTGTATTACGCAAACGACAACAGAACGGATACCACTTGTACGTGCTAAAGGTACGATAGCTAAAGGCGGGGAACATTCCGATCGGCTCATCGAAATCCACTTATTCTTTAACGAAGAAGAAGGTATCAACGGAGTATCATGGACTACAGATCTGCCGACGGCGAAATCGACACAGGTAGAAAATCCGGAAGATGCCAAGATTACTTATTATATGAACGGATTGCGCGCCTTGGTTTCTGAATTCAGGCTAGTTCCATATGTTCCGATCGATAATAAATATATTAATGAAGTATTGAACGTAACAGCTGTCTGCTTCCAGAACATCTCGATATCGACGGTGCCGAATTTCCCGAAACTTATCCAATGTGTCCTGACACTCCGCGAATTCAGCCCGGCTTCCTTCTTACCGCAGATACCGGACAAATTCGAAGAAATCGACTTCCGAAATTATTTCGCGAAGATGATTAACTACGAAACGATGCGTTACTATTATCAGCGTCCGTTGATCTTAGGGAATCAGTTAGCCGAAGAAGCGGCTCAGAATAATAGCCGCGTCGATATTACGTCGAAAGATTTCATGACGAAGACATTATTTTCGAATCGTACGGCGATGCTCCCCTGTCGGTTCGATACACCGGAGATGGATTTCTATGTTGCTTCCGAATCGTATCTGAATAAACTGCTGAACGTAAAACGGAATATGGCACAGAAAGCGTCTGGTGGAACATTCCAACCTAGAACGGAAGCTCAACAGAAATATATGGATGTTATTTCAAAAGTCGTCCAAGGGATTTATGAAGCTAAAAATGACAGTTCATTACAGGATTATCTTTCGAATCTGCCGGATTCTCCCTCTGCCGAACAGTTCGATACAGTATTCTCTACGGTCGCTAAATATGTAAGACAATACGGGAATGAAGCCGTAGCCGATATTTCTACCAGCACATCAAACGGAGCTTCATATCCTTATATCCAAATAAAAATAGATGCGCCTAGTATCGAATCTGACACCCAGTTGCAAACGTTACGGGACATGGCTGGAGCCGATAGTGGTTCTATCGATTTAAGCGATGCCGTCAAAGATAAAACATTGACTATGGCATTGGCAAAAGATGGGAATGGCACCTGGTATCTGGATACCCAATCGAAAGATATGTTGTTCGCAACGTATTGTTACGATCATGCGAATACGAAAGACGCGAATACGGAAGCGATGAAATATAAACAGTCTATCGATATCGAAGATCCGGACTCCATCGTTTTCGAGCCATATCTAAACCATGTACGGATCGACGCTATTTCCGTACAATTCGCGAATACGATGACGTCAGTAGCCTTACAGAATTCAGATTCCGTAGCACCTCAATATATGGGCGGCACTGATTGTTCTTTAGTCATTAATTTGACAACGACATCAGAAAGCGTAGCGGCACTCTTGGATAAGCTACCGAAATATTCGGCTTATCTTCATCGTACGTATCATCTGGTACTCCCAATGTATCCTGTCAAAATAGATTCTGATTTCACGCGGATGCTGGGTATCAACGAAGTATCGTTCGATAATGTCGTCGTAAATACGGTACCGAATTTCCCGGGAGTCTATTCGATACAGCTTACGCTTAAATCGGTAGACAGGACATTACGTAATCGGGAAGCCCTAAAAAGAGTCAACGTAGTCGATCATACGAACGAACATATCACGAACCATAAAGATATCCAAAAAGACCGGATCAATACGTATTTCGATTTAGCTGATACGATTTCGCAAGTAAACTTATATCCGGACTTAGAACTTCCTTCTGTTAAGGAACTCGCAGAACATGGATTCCAATTCATCCGATATAAGAACCGTACCATGAAATATCCGGATCCGGATTTCTATTTTATTTATCCGGGAGCTATCTTTAATGAAATCGTCCGCGAAACGATTTTTAGCTTCATGGATACGATGAAACGTGGATTAGGAAATACGTCTTATTCAGATAAGTTCGGCGCACAGTTGAATATGAATTTCTTAGGACAGATCGATATGAAATCGGCTAACGAGAAATTCAAGGCGCAGATGAATTTCATGCGCGATCAAGAAAAGAAAGAAATAGAAGACGCGAACCGTCGTGCAGAAGTCATGGACGAAGCGCTAGAAGGAGCCATGGTTGCCGATCCGGGTTCTTGGGATATCTCGCCGCAGTTAAAAGTCGTCTTCATGGAAACTTATTATTTCCGTGAACTCATGTTATACCTGAACCAAATCAAGTTGGGTATCTTTAAGCATAATACGAAAGCCGACACCTTGGCCGAAAAAGAAGCGTACGAAGCAAATAAAGATAATACGAATGATGACGATCCAGATTTTCAACAACAGTTAGCCAACGATAAGAAAGCGATAGAACAGGCGGCACAGGGAAAAACTGAATCACAAACCGAAAAAAATAAGAAAGCGGCCGCTGCGGCTTGGATGGCTATGAATGCTTCCTCGAATACCGATAATAAAACGAAAGGCGATAACAATGGAAAAGCAACAACAGATGTTGCTACGACCAATAAGGATACTTCGTCTGGTACTGATAATACGAAAAAAGCTAAAATAATGGCCGCTAATGCCGAAACGACAACGACTGATAACCAGAAAGTAGCTGTCAAGCCAGTAACAGATACGAATGGCAGTAGTGCTGATACAAATACTCAAACAGATGCCGATAAAAAGAAAGCCGATGCTCAGACCGACAAGATATCTTATCAAGCGACGAAAGGACTTCATCTATACGACCGGTTGCAGATTGTCCGTGATAAAGTCAAAGAAATTACAGATACTTTGAACAATCCCGTCGAAGATGCTTCCAATTTTACGGTCGACACACTTGATATGTATCTGTACGGGATTTATGGAAATTATATCTCGTGTTTTGCGGATGAAACGCATGATGCCTCGAAAGAAATGTCGACGATATCCAATCTGTTTGCAGCAGCAGTAGCCGCTCGTTCTGGACGGAAAGAATTCAATTATCAGGAATTCGAAGAACGGAATAAACAAGCGATGACAGCAGCTGGGACTGTAATCGGCGCTACTGTAGGTGGTATCGCTAGTGGTGGTATCCTGGCAACGGTAGGCAGTGCATTAGGTGGTGCAACCGGTTATTTAGCTTCGAACGTTATCCGTAAAAAATATACGTTCAAGGATGCTTTAACGAATACGACCGAAATGTGGCTTCCCGATGCTCATATCGTTGGTGTAGCTACGAATTCTGTCGGACAGGATCCTTCTGGACGACAGTATATCACAAAAGAACAGTATGATGCGGCAAAGGAAACTGGCGGCGATACTTTTAATAATCTGTTGGATAGTTTGACAGAAGTCGGTGTCTGCCGTATCAAGTTCTATTCCAAATCTGGTATCATTAATAAAATTTCGCCGGATATTTTAGATGACGATAAGCTAAAGACAAAAGATGCGGAAGGATATAATGGTTCGGATCCGGTATTCTGTATCGATCCATATTATCGATATAAAACGGTATCTGAAATTCGAGACTTCAAACAGAAACTAATCGAAAGCACAACCTTCTCGGCTCAGATATTCGTCCGTGAGTTCTTATATTGGTTATCCCGATTATATGCTACGTATACGATGCCTAGTATTTCTTTCGATATCCATCGAAAAGAAGCCCGTAATGAACAGCAGATACTCGCTGAATTACAGGAACAGATTGATCAATATAACGGAAATAAACAGGCAACGTCGACTTCTTCTGCTACATCTAATTTACAAAACGTTTCGGAAAATCCAACAGGCACAGCGACTGCTGTTACAAATGATTCTAAACTTGTAGTAAAAGAAGATACCCAAGCATCAAAAGAACAAGCGCAGAAGCAGAATCAACTGGATACATCTTCTGATACGAGCGGTACGAAATCGACGACGACAGCTACCAAGCAGAATCCATTAGCGTTGACGGATATGCAAAAACGGATGGCTGCTACGATCGCGAAATTCTTGAAAGAATCTGGATATGCGTTAGATTTAGGGAAGATTTTCGCGGCACTGACATTAGTCGTTACTGATGGCGATACTGGCATTTTCCAGGATATGAAACAGCGGAACTATCGGGCATTGAACGCTTACGTTAAAGAAGCCGCTCATTCTACGCCGGAAAACAATACTCAGGATACTGTTAAATTCCTAATGCGTAAATTCATCTTAGCCTGCGTCGGCACAGGAGTCATCAATAAACCGGATGATCTTGGTCATTCTGCGGAACTTCCCAGTCAGCGTTTCGTATCGGATTTCAATCAACGTAAGATATTGGAAGCGGCTAATAAACCTTCTTCCTGGTTGCCCCATAGTTTCCTGGATATGGCCCAATCGGACTGTCGTGGCCGTATGCTCCGTGCCTTCCCGACATTCTATATGATTCTAGTTGATGAAGGACGTGAAATCGGTTATTGGAAACTGCATGACAATTTCTATAACACGAATTCTATTTCGGATATCAAGATTACGAAATCACGTAAGAATCCGTCTGATATCTGTACCATCACGATGAGCAATATCTTTAATACATTCACTGATCAAGACGAAGACGGGAAATATAATTATAAATATAATTATTCGGATGTCTTCAAATCGATCTTCTCGCCAAAAGCTTACGCAGAAGATGAAGAAATAAGACGGAAAACGACGCAGGAAATCAATAAAGCTAAGATACGTACTGGTGCTCGTATCCATGTCCGTTTGGGATATGGCAACGATGCGTCCATTATGCCGCTTTCTTTTAATGGCGTTGTCGCTGAAGTACAGGAAGGTCCTGTTGTACAACTGGTAGCCCATGGGGACGGTATTGAACTTTGCAATCAAATACTCGATGTCGATGCCGATACGGATATCGACAAAATCTTATACCGTAGTAACTTCATGGGGAATACATTATTTGAAGATACTGGCGGACAGACACCGAAGACAATCCTGGATAACCTTCTTACGACAACTGGTAGCTGGTTAGCCAAGCAAGTAAAAGATTGGTCCATTTCGAAATACTTCGATGAAAACCCGTATGGCTTATATCATTTCGGTAGCCGTGACTTTAAAGATATTATTCAAACCGGAGAACCGACACAGAATATCTACGAAGTCGATAAGAATCCAAGTTTCGGATATATCGCCGCCAGCGCAAAAGTCGATACGACGACGAATATAAACGGAAATACGAAACCGACAACCGATGAGTCCGGTAAACTACAAGGGAATATATCGACGAACACGACAGAATACACATTGCAAAACGATATCTATAATCCGGCTCAGAAATACGAAGAAATCTTTAATTCAGATAATTCAACAGTAGAAGGGCCGCCTACATTATCTTTCAAAGTAGCCAATAAGACGTTGTGGGATATCGCACATATCTGTGCTTCATCAAATCCGGAATTCATCACGAGTATCGCGCCGTTTAATTTCCGAAGCACATTATTCTTTGGACGTCCGCATTATTATTATGCGTATGATTATAAACAGCCGAATAATATGCTCGTTGAAAGACGGAAACCGTTCCAACAGTATCACGTATATTTCAGTGCTACTGATATCGTAAATAACCAGATTACAACATCCACTAAGAAGGTAAAAACTGTCGTCACCGGATTGTTTAAACGGAAAACACCTTTCACCGAAAATTGTAAGGTCGGTCCGTTACATGCCGATTATTCCATCTATCCGGAAAATCAACGGTCTATTATTTTCGATACTCAATATATCGGAAAATATCAGGATTGTACTCGTGGATATCCTGGACGATATGGAAAGGATAATGCTGGTACGGACGGTACTTTTTCTGCATTAGCTAGAACGCCTTTGCAGAAAGGATTAGACATCATAAAAGATGCCGCCGACAATATTGGATATACGATCGGCGATCTAATCCCGGAAGGTGCGATGAATGATAAACACCATAAGGTAGCCTGGAATATGTCGGCTTCGAAATTGAAAGATTGCATGAAGGAATTATACCAAGGACAGCTCGTCATCATGGGGGATCCATCTGTCAAACCATACGATCGTATCATATTCAGTGATTTGTATCGGGATATGAACGGACAATTCTTAGTCCGCGATGTTACTCAAATGTTCTCGGCACAGACCGGATTTACGACTGCCGTAACACCGGATTGTATCGTAACAGTCGATGACCGTGATGAATACATCGTACAAAGTGCGTGCTCCATTATTTTAGCCCGTTCTGTACAGACATTTACGACGTACATGATAGCCAAAGGGATTGGTTCGTATTTTGCGACGAAAGGCATGGAATCGATACAGAACGCCGAAAAACTTATAAAAGATAGTCAGGCAGCACTAAAGAAGACAGCGCTCGGAAAACGCTCGACAGAACTGGCTAAACAAGGTACTGAAAAAGTCGGCGGCCTTGCCAAGAAAACATTAGAAAAAGCCTCTAATATAAAGAAAATCGGTAAGATGAAGAATATCGGATCGATAGCTAAAGCGCTTGTCAAAGGCGGACTCGCTGTTGCCGGCGGTGTTGCCTTAGCACCGGAAGCCCTGATCGGTACGGTTGTTGGACTAGCCGCTTCTTTCATTATTTCTACGTCCTTAAGCTCGGCACTTTATAACTGGATACGAAACCTTCGTGTCGTAAAAGTGTTCCCGCTAAAACGATATGGCAAACCGTATATATCCGGGTTAGATGGCTCTCATGGGTTGGTCTATGGTTCTCCGTCCTGGGATAAAGAAGATTATCTCGGGAAGATCATCGGTACGGTATTCGCCCCTGGTAAAGGAGATAGTATGGGTTCCATGGTCGCGAATATTTTTCGTGAATTATTCACGAGCGAGGATGTCATGAACGAAGCCGCGAAATTTACGCACGAAAATGATATGGTCGATGCCGATGGAAACCCGACACAAACAGAAGAAATGTTCAAAGGACTGGAAAATAATATCATGCGCGGTACGATGTGTTTCGAAGGTGCTTCGGAACGATTGAAACTGCAACCGAGAGCCGCTGTCGATGATTATACCCAGGTTAAGAAGAATACCGATAAATATCGTTGTTCGGATGTAACGAATATTTCGAAAGATCCGGCGCTCAATAAACTTATCGTTATCAAATCATTCCCGTCGATTGAACCTTTCGTGCGGAATCGGTTCCTTCGTATTGTACATGATGCCCAAGTATTCTCCGATATTAGTCGTATCCGTGAATATAATCTTAATGTAAAAGGACATGTTACAACGGTATATGGTATCACTGATAATGACGGACATATCGATTTTCCGATACTACACCAGGATGCCTGCGTCGTTTTGTCGGATATCTTATATAAGGCGTATCGTATCGTAACGAATGGATCTGTATCGAACGCAAACGATAATGCGCAGACGATGAAAGATACGAACGGTCAATTTATTGTTTTAAAGAAAGCGTATACTGTCGGGGACAATAATCTTTATTCGTCTTCCGGTTTCTCTTTCATCATTGAACCACACGGGAGTCCGTTAACGGATCAATTCCCGACAGTCATCCAGAATATCATGGATAACGCGAACAGTGAAGATGATGATGGTACGAAACATACGGTATTCCAATATCAATGCAACGGAAGCGAATATGCATGTGTCGTAACGCCTCCGAACCAGTAAAGGATGTATATATATCATGAGCATCAAAGATACAATAAAAAATTCGGTTGTTCCTGAAGCAACTGCAAACGATATCGGGAATGCGATCGGTATCGTCTTAGAATCTAATGAACGAGATAACCAATGTACAGTCATGTACCGTTCGAAGCAAGGAACGTTCCAACGAAAAAAGAATGTACAGGTGCAGATCGGTAATGCCGATAACTGGTTCCCCAAAGCCGGGGAACCGGTACACCTGATGATCGACGACGATACTGTCATCATCGTATCCCGTGTTATGTCGAGTTATCGGGCACAACGGACACAGTTTTCAGCTAGTAAGAATAATGTAGATACCCAAGGCGGTATCGTCGGGAATACGATAGCATAGAAGGAGATGGAAAGAAATGGCAGACGAAACGAATAAATCTGATACGACAACAACCGATAATAAATTCAAAATCATGACAGAAAGTAGTGTACCGCAGGAAGTCAAACCCTCTCTTCCTAGACAGAAGGAACGTGCGAATTATCCAGATAGGCGTACGGAATCTTCTGTCATGTCTGGACAAGGTCCGAGCATGGCTACTCGTGATGATGGAAGTATCGAGATTTCATCGAATACGGATACCCATCTTTTATTGAGTCGTAATGGTTCTATTCAGGAAACAGCGCAAAAAAAAATGACGACGGCGAACCGTGTCGATATCGTAGCCGATGAAATCAGCATTAATCATCATATCTTGAATAATAAATTGTATGATTTAACAGATTTTAAACAAGTGACGACCGGCGATTTCCAAACGGGGATCGTCGGCAATTTCACGGTCTTGGGTACGGTGCTTACGAAATCTTGGGAACCGGATTTGAAACGTTATGTCTTCATTCGGCGATTAGCGCGCATCCCGTTATTTTCTCCGGCTGTCAAACCTCCGGAAGTGAAGACTGGTATGGGATTGAACGATATCACGAAAGCGACGGTTGACTTGGTAGGTGTTATGAATAAACAGGAAGCCGCCGGACAGGATGCCTCGGCACAAGTACAAGCCGCTACAGATAAAGCGAATTCCGGCTCTAGTGCTACCACATCGAGTGCTAACGGGAAAGCGCCAAACGGATTAAATTATGAAGATAACGATATTGATTATTTAGTAGCACAGTTAATGGCCGCAAATAAAGATTTAAAAAAAGAGGATGCCCGGAAACAAGCTATCCAAATCTTGTCACAGAATTCGAAATATACGACGAGTCTGACAGCTCCAAATGGGAGTACATACAGTCAGAATGATATCGATTATTTATTGAGACAAGGTTGTTCGATATCCGACGCCATAGATATACTGAGCAAGACCGACAAATATAAGAAGAAGTCGTAATAGTTAAGGCGGAATTGGAGGTATCCTTATGTCGAACCGAGTTACAGATATACTCGATAAAACCGCTAAAAAATATAGTTCTGATTCGAGTTGGCTGGGTAAATCGAAAGAAACATATCTGGAACATCTGAATAAACATACTACAGAAGAAATAGTCAAAGTTACGGACGAGATAAACAAAAAAGAATCGGGCGATTCCTTCAATAAAAAAGTCGACGCGAAATCGAAATATTATCAGGATCGAGCGAAGAATACGCTGAGTCCATATCTGAAACGACGTACCCAGGTTTTTATAAAGAACTTCATAACATCGGATCCGGATGCCTTGAAAGCGCAGACCGAATTATATAATAAGTATATTGACGATATGATTTCTAACGCCTGTTCCCAGATCGATCAAGCTGGAAAGAGTATCGAAGAATACCGCGTCGTTTTAGAAGCTTTGATCCGTGCCTATCACGATAACTTGAATAATGATCCGGAATTACAGAAAGCGATCAAAACAAATATCACTCAGGCGATACAGGATGCTGCCGTTTCCGAAGTTACGAAAGATATGAACTCCTTCCAGATAACAAGCGGTAAATATATCGACGTTACCGGGAAGACGTTGAAGAATACGTTGAACAATACGCTGGATTCTTTTACGAATATCAACATCGATAATACGATTGCGTTATCAACGACGAGAACCGTGAACCGTATTTCTTCACTGATCGCAAACGATACTTTCGGTAAGTTGACGAATATTCCGATTGTCGGCACTTATTTCTCGTCTTTACAAAAGATGACCGAATCACTAATCAGTCAGGGAACCGAAAGCCTTATCAAAAAGCAATTGACGAACCTGGCTCCTCAGATAGCCAGTATCAAAGCATACCAGACAAAATTGTCGACGTTCCAACAGGCCGCCAATACGGCGATCGAAAAAGCTCAAGAAAAAGCGAAAGAATATACCCAGCAACTGGAACAGAAAGCAATTGACGAAATCAAAAAATTCATTAATCTAGACAATCTATCGATAGGTGGATTCAAATTATGATCGATTTTAAATTAAATAAAACCGACGACGTATCTTTTTCTCGTACGATACCGAGTAAGAAGCTTCATATCCAGTTCGCAACCGCTGGATATCCTGTTTTTCGTATCCGTTTCACGACCGATAAGGAACAAACTCCGATAACTACGGATAACGCGTTCCATATCCAGTTTTACACAGCGGAGAGGGAAGATGAAACGTACAGCCTGGATACAGTTATAGATAACGAAGAATTGGCGCAGAATATAAAGATAGCGTTACAGACAGAACTCGGAGAATTACCTGATACGTCGTTCGGATCTAAATTATATAATTATAAGCATAAAGACATCACGAGTAAAGATAACTTGTCAGCAATCAGACAGATTGCCGAACAGAAAGCGACCGATATCGTTGGACTACCAGTAACGGCGAAAGTCGTATCGGAAAACAACGATGCGGCCGGTTATTTTTACGGACAAAATATCACGATTTATTTATCGACAACGGCAGGTATCGAAATCTGCCGTTTCACGTTATAGGGGAATACGATGCGTACATCTGAAGAAATCAAGAATACGATAACCCAGGTCTTCGAAGAGAAGACGAACCAATTAATCCGTCCCGGATCCGTTATCGACCTTTATAATAATTCTATATCTGATTCTATGGAATCGATGTACCAAGAAATAGAAGATGCAAAGAATCCGCACCTTTATTCTAAGCTATCCGGTACAAATCTAGACGATATGTGCGCCATGGTCGGTATCGTACGGCGTACCGGAGAAACCGATAAGACGTTATTGTATCGATTACATAATTGGACATTAGAAAATGCAAAAGGGAATACGACTGCCATCGACGCTGCTTTATTGGATTTGACTTATGCCAGCAACGTAACGTATGTACCTAAAGTATATGGCTGCGGCACGGGAGTCGCCTATGTCATCCCGAAAGATTATTCGAATAAAACAATTGCGAACGCATTGACAGAAGCGAAGGAGCGATTAAAAGACGTCATTTCTCCTTCGCTATATATCCAATATATCGTACCCAGGATACTTCCGGTACGTTTTCAATGTGCTATATCGGTACGTAGTGATACCGATATCTCGATTGTGGAATCATTAATATCTTTACGTATCAAAAATTATATTGATGCCATCGCGCCGAAAGAAATGTTAAGTATTGGTACAATCGAAAAAGATATCCTGACGCTCGATACGGTGACGTATTTCCGGATCATTTCTTATTCTATTGATTCGGTAACGCAAACCGGGATAGAAGTCTTACAGAATGTCGAAACTAAAATGATGTTCGACGATATTACATGGACGGAGGTATAAACATTTGGATTCGATAAATCAGATATTCCTAAAAGCCATCGAATTTTTCCCAAGATGGATGAACATACGCCGCCGTCCTTATAAGAGCGAAGAAGGGAACCTATTATCTTCTGTCTTAGACGAATATAACCAGGTCCGCAAGGCTATCGAAGAATATCAGAAGGATTTCTTCCTGGTCAATTTTTTAGGGCATGAAAATGAAATACTGGATAAATTGTGCTCGGCTCATGTCGGAACTATCGATGATTTTACAAAATTAAAGATCGAGAACTTCGATCTTACGTTAACGACTGATATCCAGGAATTTCAGAAGAATACGACGACTTTATATTATCAGGATGGATATATCCTGGTTCGTCCCAGATTCGTCGATAAAGACCACGAATATTTATCGTACGAATACAATGGGTATCCATATCGTATCCAATGGATACCGATGCACGTTTGGAACGTTTTCGATGAATTTGCTTGGTTCGCCGGACTAGAACGATTCGATGAAGAATCGAATAAAGATTTGTGTACCCGTACTATATCGACTTTCAAAAACCGTACCAGTATCACGGAAGAAGGATTACGGAACGCGATTACGAACATTGCATCCGATATCTTATCGAAAGCTATCGTCACGATGGAACAACCAGACGAAAAGAATATGGCCATTCCTTATGATGGATATGGTACGGTATTTGAATTCTTGGCGCAGGAAAATAAAGATTTAGCCAGGACGAAACAATGGAACCTGACTTACTGGCAAAACAATTTCAAGACGTTAAGCTTCCTGCCACATATTTGGGATGCCCAGATAAAATTATATCAGGACGGGGTCGGTTATAACGATTCCTTACTTGTGCATACGACCGATGAATTATCTAGTACGAAGACAACGGATGTATCAGTTATCGCTTATAAGAAATCAAAAAAAGCAATCGAACAGTATATCCAGAAGAATCTGATCCAAAAACAGCTGACGCTTTCTTTAAAGAAATATAAGAATATTTTGAAGACAATCCCGGTACAATATCGTATCAAAGCTTCGAATGTCGTAAAACTGAATCCGGATACGATCAGTTTCCGTGGATACCAGACTTCATCGAATACCGAAACGCAGTATATTTCGGATATCGTCCTGGATACTCAGAATATCACCGAAATAAAAAAAGATGCCATTTCGGCTAATACGGAATATCAACTATTATTCTATCCGAACGGACCGGTCAATAAAAATGGCGATCATTGTGGTACGATGCAGATCGGTAAATGCAACCTGAAAGATGGCAATCAGATAATATCACTCCTGAAACCTTCCGGTTCGTTTAAACTATACAAAGGGATATTCCAGGATGCTGATGTCAAATTCTATTCGGAAAGTATCAAGAATCTCGTAAGTTATGAAAACGCAAAAGACTCTGATATCGGAATGACCATATCTGATATCACACGGCCGGCTCGTCTTGTCGTCGATACTTCGGATATCGATAACCAATATATTTTGATGTATCCGGATTGCGATAAAATTGATTATACGACGAACGATCAGTTCGTTTCTTTGACCGGTCATTTTGGTTACGAAGGTTCCGTTATTTCTGATGTTTATAATGATGTATCTAGTATAGTTACAATAAAGATGTCGTCTGTAAAGGACTTTTCGTTTGACTTATTGCAGGAATCGGATGCATCGAAACAAGGGACGCTCCATCTGCTGATTTCCGAAAACGGGAACCGTCGTGAAAAAGATATCTTCTCGGCCGGCACGTTTTCTTTGTCCTATGATATACCGACTGATATCGTTATCCAAATCCAGAAGAGCGGTATGAATCCGGTCCATATCAGGAATATCATGGCAGCGCGTTTCGGATTCTCTGTTACTGGCAGGAATAGTAAGAACGAAGAAATCCAATTGGTCCATACACCTTTCGGCACTTTAGTTTCGAAAGAAGCGCAGGAAGTTGTCGTCGAGATGCAAGCCTATGGAAATAGTATACCGTATCTAAAATATATCCATATCGGAGCTACCTTGCCGGATAGTACCGTATATAAGATAGATAATATTAAATCCGTAAATCCGGGTACTTTGGATATTGATACGAACTGCCGTGTCACGCTGGTCAATAAAACGACCGGTCAGATCGTTAAAGATTATACAACGAAATCAAACTATCGGAACGACACGAACGATAATGGCATCATTTATTTAGATGTATCAAAATATTCGCAGATTCGTTCGAGTATACCAAAGATATATGCCGACGCAAAGACAGGCGATAATTATATCGTTGTCTCGCCGGGTACTGAAATTTCTAGTATTCTTATTTCGGGTACTTCCAGCCGATTATGCTCCGTAAAAACGTTATCGGATGTCTTAAATGAACAGCATATCTCCGGATATGATTGTTACGTGAACCAGAACATACCCAATATCATTTTATATAATAAGAATTCGGAACGATTGTTTACGTTACGAAAAAGTTACCTTGAACCCTCCTGTGATATGTACCGTATATCGACAGGAGATAATCCGGTGAAACCGGTATTCATCCAAGATACGGTATCATCTAAGATAGCCTACGAAACGAAAGAGCCATTCGTGTCGGTTTCCTTCGATCCGGATACATATCAGGAATATATTGCGTATAATACCGTCAAGATGTTCCAGCCGGAAGTCCGGCATGTCCAGATGACGTATAATTTTAGCCCTATCTTGAGCACTTCAGCTTTTGTACTATTTCAGTTATTGGATATCCCGGATACGATTACGATAGAATTCGAAAAACAGGATGGCGCCGCTTCCTGGTCTTTGGGCCGTAAGGAACAGGGCATCCATATCAAGATGGATACGGATCAAGGGAACCAGCAGAACTATCAGATAGAAACGAAACAGTTACAACAGAATTTCATTATCGCGAATGCTATCCAGCTACAGGACGAATATACAATAGACGGAGAAACGATAAAACTTGCTGAATATATCGTGACACCTCCCGATAATATGCGTATCGATTATGATACGAAAGAAGCAGTCGACGATGTCCGTATCGAATCGGATGGATTCACGAAACTTCTCTATTCCAATATATCGGTCATACAGGAAATCCAGGTAGATGGTATCACATTGGATCCTTCAAAATATTCGTTATTATCGGATGCGGGTATTCTTGTATGGAACGATGAAAGCTTATACGGCAAAGTAGCGACTGTGATGTATGCTTATCTGGCGCCGAAGACAATGTCTTTCTTGTCGTTGGACGATCTCTATAATCTCGTCGGCTATACAGTCGATGCTTACGAAGCTATCAATAATACGCCTGACGTATATTCGAATAAAAAAGATGGCGATACGTTCATGGTATCCTATCCGGAAGCAGATCATTTGACGCTCATCTGTTCTAACGATGGATTCTTAGCGAAATCTTCTAAGGATAATCAATTGATTTCGGTCTATGCCATCAGCGATAAGAATGTCGTCGCTGTCCATAATGGATATTTATATGATGCCGGGAAAGAATACTGGATGTTCGCCGATCAGTACGAAGAAATCCCGGATCATTTCGAAGGCGTAACGTTCAAGAATATAACGAGGATCCCCGGGAAACTTTTATTTAATATGGAATCAGTGAACCACGTAACGAACAGTTCGATGGCTACTTCTTATCTAGATACTTTATGTGTCGTCGATTTCCTGACGAATAAACATATTCCGGAAATCAGTAAACTCCGCTCGATTTCAGCCTGCGACTCTTTTACGGGTTGGCATACGTTCCTGATGGATAAGACGTTAAAAGAACATGGGGCCGGATTCGATATCGTATTGATGCCGGATTCCTTATATAGTTATGCCGTATTGGATGTCACGGATTATCTGAATGAAGACGACATCATCAGTCTGAATATAACTGGAATATTCGATATCTGGCTGTGCAAGGATATCCTATTGGATGATATGCATATCCGCAAAGCCGTTTATGCCGGCCCTATCGAACAATTTAAAGATAATCAGCTGAAACTGACAGACTACGATGATAAAGCACAATATTATCTCCTTATCAAGGGAACACCGAATACACCGATTACATTATCTGAAATCATTATCTCGGATACGGCTATCGAAGATATCCATAAAAAGAACATCGATAAATTTGGCTATACCGTTACGGAAATCCGAAAGAAAGACGCACTAGTTCCGCTTGGCTTTACGCCTTCTTTTGCAAGACAGAACGATATCGAATTCGACCGAAAAGGTGAACTCATGATGGGTATGACTGTCGATTACGGATTGACGTTGCTGGAGAACGTAGATTTCGACGATTGTCAGATTAACCGGATTACGTATCTGAAAGATATATTCCAGACCCAGAAAGAATCCGGTACGATTCTTACGACATTCTACGAAATTCCGAATTTCGAATCCTTAAAGGCGCTGGATATCAAGATAAACGATATGCTGATCGACGATACATATAAGAATTATACGATCGAAATCCTGACGTCCGATATGGAAAATGGTACTTTCACGACGGTACTTACGAAAGAAGACACAAACGACATCATCGTAAGTTCCCGATATTTGAAACAGTATGTACGTATCCGTATCACAATGCCAGAAGATTCGATCATCCAATCCATTCAGTTGTTCGGCGAATATTACGAAGGAAAATACGCACCGCACGTCAAATATCATAACTCCGGGAATATGGTTTCAAAACTTTTCGATACCGGATTTACCAGCGATTACCAGCTGACTAAGATTTCTGCATCCCGTATTCATGATCTGGATCATATCCAATTCGAAATCAGAGGATGCCGTGAAGACGATAAGACACTCGTCTGGACATCCTGGGAACCGGTTACGATAGATGAAACATTATCTGTTACATCAGAGAATATATTCCGTGGATATCGATTATTCCAATTGCGCGTTTCCTTGTCTAGTGCGAACTGCCGTATCCATATGGACGGTATTATCATGAAGGTGGTGGCTTAATTGTTCGATTATAAAGGACGTGTTGAAAAAACAGAAGATGGCGGCTGCCGTTTTTATGATCAGGATATCATTTTCCTGGATTATCTTTTTACGAATGACTGTATCATCGATCTGGATATCGAATATGTCTCTCCAGGATTCGGTATCCTTTTAGCGGAAGCGGATACGGCAGATCCTTTCAAGACAGGATATTCCATTCTATATCGATTAGGAGACAATAATTATTCTGTAGAAGAGAATTATTTACAGAAACAACGACATATTACGTCCGGACTGTTTTTTACGAGAGATGATTCATTCCGACTGCATCTGACATTCTATAAGAACGAAGATAAGATATGGATGACGCGAACATACTACGAAGATACACAGGAGAAAGTATACGGGAATATCTGGACGACATCGGCTCCGTTATCGGAAGATCTGTCGAAATATCGCATTGGATTCTACGGGAATATTGGGAATACGATCCATAAGATAAGTGTCGCATCCGGGATGCCGAAAGACTGGGTCGTCAACATAAAAAATACAAATGGCGGCCGCGTCTCTTTTCACGCTGATGGATTCACGATACAGGAATGCGAATATAATGCCGATATTGAACAGCAGAATATCGAACTGCCGGCCGGTACGTACTGGGTATCCTATAAAGAATCGGCTGATTCCGATATCGTAGTCTACGTTAATAAAGCGCTGAAAGACAAGGCCAAAGAAGGGCATTTGACGAATCAGCCAACAATCCTGGATAGGACGAAGAATATCTTGAAAGAAGATGGGAGCTTTACGTTGGAAGAAGCTGGAAAGGTGAATCTGAAGTTCACCGGGACCCATGGTACGATTGATAATATCGCTATCAAAGATCTGCGGGACAGTTCGTATGTGTCGACCGATAGTACCGGTAAATCGAAACGGGAAGGTTCCGTACTTATTTTCGATCTGAATAAAATAGAATCTTTCGAAATGATCGGTACTATTTTTGCAATACCAGAATATAAGTTGAACGAGAAACCGAAATACTCTGTATTCAATGGAAATACAGAAGAATATCGTACGATACAGGATGCCGACGTCGAATTGAATAAAGAATATACTTATAAGTATAATACTTACGAGTATAATATCGATGGCCATGATTTCTCGATCGACAAGAAATCCGACAAACTCTATGTCTTTAATAATATATCCGGTGAAGTTACGAAGCTAGTCGTCAAGACAAAATCCGGAAAGACGATCGATGTCATCAATTCTGATACGTATAAATTATATATTTCGGATAAGATACAGTCACCAATCATCGTAACGGATAATGATGGTGAACCATATGACTTATCGGCGGCTTATCGGGAAGTCGTTATTCCGAAACAATGTATCGAAGTATTCAACAAATATCAGCCAATGAACCTTTCAGAACGGATCGATAACCTGCATACGACGATAACCATATATGGTATTCCGGAAAATGCGGATATCCACATCGAAGAGCAGGACGATATCGAAAAATTCGCATCCGTTTCGACAAAAATATCGACAACACAATATACACTGGATACTCAGGATAATTCTGTATCGGTATCGAAGGATATCTGGAATTCCTATAAATATTTAGCTGTCGTCTATCAGTCGGCCGATTATTTCAGATATGTATATACGAATTGGGAACGTGAATTTTTCGATACGAAAGATAGTACAATCCTTGTCTTTGAAAAAGATATCGATCCGAGTGCCGGCAAACTTATTATCTACGGTATCAAGGAAGGTGAAAAGATATATCCGGATTATCTGTACCGGATAGCCAGTGAAAGCATGATCCATTCGATCGATTTATTTGCGGCCAGATACGATATGATAACACCGGATGCCTATACGATAAATTATAAGAAGCGCCGAATCTTTTTGCGGGACGATATCCTTACGGCTTATCGGTATTTCGTAATTGATTATTTAAAAGATAATAGCTACGCAATAAACCAGCTCCACGATGAAAGCGAATATGAAGTCGATATCTCTAGTTCCGACCAAACCTGTCATTGTTACTATGATATGGGAAAAGACGGGACGATACGGAAATATATCACGACGAATATTCAGCCAGTTAAAGATAAATATATCACAGTAGCTAAGAAAGAAGAGTAGTACCTTGAAAATCTACCCAGATAATCATATCATACAAGCAAAAGAAAAGACGACTGTCCGGGATATCCCGTTAGCTTACATCGAGAATAAAGAAATATCCAGTGATTTACGTATCGATTATAATCCGGATTTCATGAAACCTACCGTTATAAAACCGGTAAATATCTATCAGAAATTTTCAGATCCGGATACGTATTTCTTTGGCAAAGATAAAAAAAGAGTGGCCGTCGATTTAAAACGCGTCGGCCACGAATATCTATATTCTCCGAAAGTTACGGAATTCACGCCGGAATCATTTTCCTGGCAGGCTATCCTGAAACGGAACGGACGTTATGAATCCAGTACTCCGTATAATATCCGTATCGGTGTCGTCGAGAATTCTATTTTATCTGATAATTTCTTATACGATTTGAACAGTATCTTCAGTGATGCTTCGAAACGGGATCTATGCCCAGGGAATATCACGGTGAACGGTAATTCAGAAGATCCGAATTCTTTAATTAACCAAAATTATAAAAATTGCGATTTTCTTTTCGTAGGTTCTTCGACGGGTACAGGTTCTATTAAATCAGGCAATAATACGATATCCATCAACGATATCTTGGATAGTAACTGCAACATATGGATGGCCGTCAATTCTTTCGCACCTATGCTAAAAACGACGAGCAGTGAAACAAAAGATACGACCTGTGCGCTTATTTCTTCACTACTATATAATCAGACACAATATACGATCAAATCGTATCCGTACTATTTCGATATGGATACAGTCCATGCGGCTTATCCATTGGATGATTTCCAATACATAAGTTTGTTCAACGGGATATGTCCGATATTATTATTGAAGAAAGAACACAGTGGATTTCTTATCATATCTGAAAAAGATTTCTTTGCAGATATCAAAGATAATGCAAAACTGATTTATGAAATCCTGATGTACGTCTATTTGAATTCATACTGTCATACGGTATCACATACTTCGTGGATCACGGATGTCCCAATCCAATATTATCTGAATTTGCAGAATAAATACGGACAGAATCATCCGGAAATAAATCTATCGGATACGATACGAAAAGACGGGATTTCTTTAAAAGCCGAATTAGTCTTGGATTATATGAATACATCGGATAATATAACGTATCTTGGAGTCGATAATAAATCCAGGTTGTTCTTTGCAAAGAAGGAAGCAACCGATCCGGCTATTCCGAGTGGTGCGACTACGATCCTTTCCGAAAATAATACCGTACTCGTGTGTACCGGAACGGACGTAATTACGACAGTAGAAGAAAAGATAGATTTATCTTATGTCCAGACTGCTGCCGGTTATAAACTAATCGTACAGCCTTATAAGAGTTCCTCTTTACAACTGGATACCGATTATATGGAATTTTCTATTCCAGACGATAACCAGGAATATATACTATATATTGCGGATACTATAAAATTAACGCCGGCGCCACTTTATCAAGAGCAAGGTATCGTTGTTGCTACGATACGGATTATCAAAGAAAGTATCCTGAACGTATATGATTTGCGCCAATTGGGTGGAGGAGAAGCGGATATGGTGCCGAATTATGAGATGATCGATGAAGGAAATATCTTAGGCCGGCCGTATCGGTTAGGATCTACGCTAATCGTGAAAGTACCGAAACATTATATCGCTTATAAGGATCTGATACAGCAGGAACTAGATAAGAATATATCGTCCGGTGAAATCCCGGTACTTATTTTCGAAGGGAATTAGATATGATAGAGAATAAATTATTGGATCTCGACTTCAGGCCGGGTATTCATGATGAAGATATAAATTTCAATTTCCGGCTGATTGAACAATGGATAGACCGGGAACGATTACGTATCGGCGGATGGGGTATCGTCGAAGGATTCGAACTAACGAAAGACCTAGCGAACTGGAGTATTCATATCGGTAAGGGTACGTTCATTAATAAAAAAGGCGAAGAAGTTATTATGGACGCCTATACCCAGGTCGTTGGGCCTCCTGTTTTTCAAAAATATCGGGAAACTGTTACGGTATCGAACCAAGGTGTCATCACGTTGCAATTCCCGGTATATTCAGACGCTATCCATGCGCAGGTATTATATAATCTGCCGGAACATAAAATAAAGCCATTAGATTCTGAATTTTCAATAAAGACAGAAGAAGGTACGAACGTTCCTTATGTTTCGATCATCGAGAATAAAATATTAGTATCAACAGATTGGGCCGGTTATACAGTCAACGTGAATTATCTATATTCGAACGACCGGATCGACGCTATTTTCGTTGCTCAGGATGGTTCCGGATTCTTATATCAGAAAGGAATCATTTCGACGAGTCCAAGTTCTCCGGATATCAAAGAATATGAAGATAATTATTTCCTGCTTGGATTCGCTTACTGGCATATCGGAACTACTGTCGACGTAGAGCTTTTGAATCTGAATCGATATTTGCGTCGTGTCTATGTCGATCCGAATAACGTACTATGGCTGAACGGAGAAATATATAAAAAACAGAAGTTCATTTATTTCGTAGAACCAGAGAATCCAGAAAAAGACGACATCTGGTACGATGAAGCAACAAATACATTATATATTTGGCGGGAAAAAGACGGCTCATATGGTTGGGTACCGATCAATGATCAGTCCGATTGTCCGATACGAAACGGATATATCTTTACGGAAGAAAAAAATCCGGACGATCTACAAACATTCTTATTCGACAAGGATCAAACCGATTTATATTTTATACCCAATACAGATGCTTTAGACATTTATATTGATAACGCGCCTTTGATGAAAGACCAGTTCACAGAAGTTATTCGTAAAGGCGATTATGAATATGAAGATATCGGTATTGGTTTTAAATTGATCGAGCCGTTGGATCGAGCTACACCAGTGCAAGTTGTCGTAACGAGAGCTGTAAGAGGTACGCCGCAACGTGAGACATTCCAGCGGATGGCTATCTTTACGGAAGAAAATTCCCAGCCATATAATGGATCAAGGTTGTTTCATACTGATACAACCTTGGGGAGCAGTAAGAAAGCGCAATACGAAATAGGCGAACAGCAGTTAGAAGTCTGGATCAACGGGAATCGGCTCAGACGAAACATCGATTTTTACGAAACCTTATCGGATGGTACCCAAGCTTCGGATAAAGATAAAGGAACATTATCCAATATGTTCATGCTGGCACCAACAAAAAGTGTTTCTAACGGCGATATCGTTACCTATAAGATCACACGGCATATGTGGTCTTACGAAAACTTACAGAAAGTCATCGATAAAATAGAAGCCGACGCGACGTACGCCAAGAATGCAGTCGGTGATATTGGAAACGGGAAAAATATCAAGACTCAGTTCGATACGTTGACACAGAACGTAACGAATCGTATCACGGCTATGGAAACCTCGATATCCGATTTAAAGAAGAATGTACCGGATATCAGTTCCTGTGTTAAAAAGACCGATAAGATAACCGAAAGTCAACTGGATGCTTCGATATCGAATAAACTATTCGGTAACGCTTTTTACGTAGGACCGATAACGGCAGCGGCCTCTCTTTCGATACCGAATGTAAAGACAACGGATTTCTTCCAAATATTCTATATCACGAACGAGAAGAATGATATCCTAATCAAGGATACCGACTATTCGCTGATACAGAATGGTACATCTGTTACGTTAGCCTTGAATAGTAAATTCATCGTATCCGGCGCTTCGTTATATATAACGGGTATCCATATCGGAAAATAGAAGGAGGAGTTGGATTCATGAATGAACCGATACTGACCTGGTATACCCAGGATATCAATAAAGATTACGTAGAGACAGAAACAGAATATGCCGGCAGTTATACACAGGAAGAACCACTTTCTATTGTCGTAAGATTATGGAATAACCGATATGGTGCGAAAGACGTCGCGAATATAGGGAACTTAAAATTAAACTTATATTTTAAAGATGCCGAGGACGCTTATCTTCTTCCATATCTTACGGTAGCTACCAAGAAATCGCAGGCTTCCTTGAATATATCTGGAACAGTCGCGACAGTCGTTTTCGTAGAAGCGATTCCATTAAGCGGTAAGGCGAATGATGGTACAGACCGGAATAATCCAGAGAACTATATCGATTTCGTGATTACGTTATCCGTTCCTAAAGATGTGAATCTGAAGACACATGACTTAAAAGATTTATTCGTGGAAGTAGTTGACGATTAGAATGAAACTTTTAAAAGATTTTAAGGATATGGCATTCCGTACGCTATCCAAAATAGAATTAGAAACGACGCCGAATCTACGGCATACCGTCATCGGCATCGTAATTTTCTTCGTCGTCTGTTTCTGGATATATGTATTAGCCTGGTTGTATCTTTTTATGACCGGAAGTAGCGACGAAAGAATGAAGATAAGTCTTATCCAGGAATGGCGCTCCTTTTTAACGTTACTAGTTTCTGGTAGTACAATCGCGGCCGGCGTAACGATGCTGAAAGTCATCTTCGTCGATAAGGATAACGATAATATACCGGATATCTTAGAGGAAGACGAATCGAACCGAAGAATTATGCCGCCAATGCCTCCGAATAATAAAGTATAAATATAAAAAAGAAGGGGTGCGTATACCTCTTCTTTTTTCTTGGGTAATTAGTACACAGTAGGAATCATCACGATATAAAAGAAAGGAGTCTGCTTTTTATTGAAGACACCACAAGGCGTCCGTAAGATAAACGAGAACGTGCTACAAGAAAAGCGCGCACTCATTTTAACGGACGAGAATAAAGATAATTATAATTTTACGGATCTTCCTGATGGTACGATATATATCGATACGATGAACGGGAATGAATATATAAAATTAAAAGGCCAGACAGATTGGGTAGCCCGTAACGTAAAGAATGACAATACGATTGCTATCATGAAAGATAGTATGGTCGTCAACGAAGTCTTTACAGTCAAGAGCATTGATACGACAAATAAGACTTTTGTATACGATACCGATAGCGGACAGCAGCGTACCGGTAAGATAGACAGCGAAGGCCATTTCGTTTTCCGATTAGATAAAGGGACTTATCTTCCAGGACGAAATCATTTATCCGTAAAGATAGATGGTGTTTTGGAACGTAGCGTTGCAGCTGGCAATCTTGTCGAATTAAACGATACTCAATTTTACGTAACGGATATATTAGAAATTGGTCATATCTTAGAAGTTGAATATATCGAATGGATTCGTATCGGAAATCCATATCCTCGCGTATTTATCACTCCTGACGAACCAACATCAGCAGAAGTTGGTGACATTTGGATTGATGAAAATGCAAGTTTAGAAGATGACGGACAAGGTGATGTTGACGAACCGTTAAATGAAGCTTCCAAAATTTCGTGGAGTCGTATTATCAATACACCAACGAGTTTAATTGGATATGGGATAAAGAGTCCAACTTATACTACGGTAGGACATAGCCATGTTTGGCTTGATATTACGGATAGGCCAAGCTCACTACCGGCAAATGGAGGAAATGCAGATACTGTTGGCGGATATGCTCCTGGAACAAGCGCAAATAACATAGCTTTACTCGACTCAACAGGATATCTGCCAGCTAACGTCCTTCCTCCACAATTTCTTTCCAAAAGTGGTGCTGTTTATATTCAAGAGGATACACCTGGTATTGTTTCAGAAAAATCTTTTTGGGTTTGCACTAAAAAATCTGATCCGCATATCGAAATTTACATAAATAATGCATGGTTACGATTGGGGAAATAAACGATGGCTACAAACAAAATTAAATTACGAAACCTTGATGACGAAGTATTAAAATCTTTATATCCAACTTCTAAAAAAATAGGCTTCGATAACCTAGATCCTGAAGTCGTAACAGAGATAAAGAATAAAACAAATACTTCTGGTTCTTCATATAACGATACAGAGCTTCGAAATCGTATTATTGATATAGAAAATACGATGTTGTCTAAATCTTATGCTGAAACTACTTATGCCGCAAAAAATAATTATGATACAAGCTCAACGGTAGATACAAAAATAGCTAATGCAAAGACAACTATCGATAAAGAAATTGCTAATTTAAATAATAGCTATATCGCAAAAGAAAGCGGAGTTATTACAGAAGATTTACTTTCTTATGAATTACAAATGAAAGTAAACTCACATGGAAATACTTCTTCTGGTGGTAGCACAAGTGGTGATGCCAATGTTGACGCGTTAAAAGTACTTGTTAATCGCAATACGAATGATATATCCAGTATAAAGAATACTATTAACACAAATGTGTTTTTAAAAGATACTCCTATTTCCTTAAGCAATTTAGATGACAGTACTCGATTGCTAATCAATAATGCAAGACAAAATTCTACATTAATTACGGAAAGTGATCTTGATGATTCACTAAAGAAAAAATTTAACCAATCTGTTGATGTCGCTACTCAAAATGTTATAAATGATATGTACAAAGATAGTGCAGATGGACAGGTATTAGTCGTTAAGAAAGTTCAAGGAGAAGACGATTTCTTACTTCATCCTAAATATATCTTTTTAACTGATACTTTTGTTTTCACTATGGAATCAAAATATCTAGACGAACAAATTGTTCAGAAAAATTCAGATGACGAATCTGAAGATGTTACTTTCGATAGCGGTAAAACTTATGCTAAAAACAATGGGTATGAATATATCGCAGATTTAACACGAGAAATCTTACTCCATTATGATAAGACTTCAGATAAGTGGACAGAAGACGTATCTGCTCAGAATACATACGACAAAATAAGTGGATGCTTCATTATGTCTTATCCAGAAAAAATTATCTACTTTTGTAAAAAAGCCAAGAATGTTATAAAAGTTTTTGATCCGAATGATTATGTAAAAGCACAAGATATCGAAGATAATATGGAATACTTCGAAGATTTGGATTCAAGAACTAAAACATTAGAAAATAACTATACTACTTTATCTAATGGCAAAGCAGATAAAGCTACCACGTTAGCAGGATACAGCATTTCTGACGCCTATACTAAAAAAGAAGTAGATGCTTCGCTATATAACAAAGCCGCAAAAGCAACAACACTTGCTGGATACGGAATTACAAATGCTTATACGAAAGACGAAATTAGCTCCTTGATTCCAAAATTAGTTTATCCAATTGGAATCATCGTTGAGTTTATAACTGGAACCGATCCAAATACAGTATGGTCCGGTACAACTTGGGAAAAAGTTGATACGACAGCTACATCTACAAGCTCTATAAAATGGAAGCGAACAGCATAATAATTGGATGTCAATGAATCAAGGTGATATGCATAAATGAATTTAATAAAAATCAAAACAGCTAAAGGCTGGGTAACACTTTATAAAGCAATGTTTGGATCATTTTTATCGAAAGATAAAAATTTATCAGATATTCCAGACAAAGATGCTGCTTTAAAAAATTTAGGATTAACGGGAGATGTAACGACACATAATCACGATAGTCGTTATATGCCAATTATTAATGAAAAATATGAAGATTTAGCTAATAAAATAAAGGACTTAGAGGCTAAATTGAACGATCAAAAACATAATTTTTTCTCGAATATCGATTGTTCTTTATCAGATTTTTCGATTCAGCCAAATGGTTGGTATATATGGAAAGGCACTATCTCTGGAGTAACAGGAACATGGCTTATTCGAAAAGCTGGGTCGACCAGTTGTATGAATTATATGGCTCAGTGTATTGAAGATCCGAGAGTTACCTTGAACAGCAATAACCTAAGTGACTGGTATTCTCCTTATGGATATTGGCACGCATAATTTTTTTGTATTGGATATGGAGGATAAAATGTTTGATTTAAAAAACTTAAATGATGATTTCTTTTCTACATTAAGCCCAGAAGATGTGTTAGAAATAAAAACACTTAAAACAGAAGACAAGGTTAAATGCTTTCATTATTTTTTGACTTCTGATGTTATTTCCAACATTTCCGTTATTTCTAATATTTTTATTTTAATTGATGGAGTTACTAGTATTGAAGATAATACTTTAGAAGATGAACGAGTATTTTTTAATTCTCTTGAAGAATATGTAGATATCAAATTGCAATTAAGAGATGAAATTAATGCTTTTAATATAAAGTTGCTTGAATATTATTTGGGTATCGTAGAAGGATTAAATGTCGTACTTGATGAATTAAAAGTACATATCACGAATACTCATTTTAACATTATGAATTTAGTTACGCCGACGCTTATTTCGAAATTAATGCTAAAATATCTTACGCATATTTCGTTAGAAAACGTACATCCTGTATTTCATGCCAGTGATTTATATAGCAAGATAAATAATACAGATAACCTAATCGTCGGATTTTTACAAAAATTAACGAATGAGGTGAACATAAATGCTGTCAACAATCGGTGATCTTTGTGATGCAGCATTGCAATATTTACTACTCGTATCAATAGGAAATAAATACAAAAGATATGCTCCTAATGGGTCATTAAAAAATGGGCACACATTAAAACAGTGGAATTACAATCTAACAGTACCAGCTGATAATAGACATATTAATACTAGTGCAAACGTTTCAGTAAGAACTAATGAATCTATTCCTGACCAATATCTTACTGAAGTTTCGAATGTCAAAATTACTTCTGATTGGGATACATATAAGAAAAAATATATATATCCAAAATTAAACGCAGATATGCATATAAGTACCTCTTCTATGTTTTATTTCATTTATTTATTTCGTTATTTTGTCGATAGACATTTTAAAATGTTTACTGATATCTATGGGCAATCTTGCGTTTGGTTATATAACACTGGGAATGTGACATATTCTCCGACTGATATGGATATTCATGAAAAAGAAATAAGTGTATCTGCTATCGAAAAATATGTAGATACACTTATTGATGAAGTAGTGTCAAGAGATACGATACAGACATTGCAAGCTTCTACGAGTTTTAATAGTTGTTCTTCGAGTTCTAGTAGCTCTTCTTGTAGTTCTTCATCTAGTTCCAGTTCTTGTAGCTCGAGTTCAAGTAGTTCTTCAAGCTTATTCATCGCTTATTTTAATTTAGGGTGAGTTCATGGAAAAATTTAATTTTACATATGAAGATATCATCCACAAGGTATCGAATAGTTTATATACAAAACTTACTACGTCAAATAGTAATAGCATTCCAGCAAAAGATTCTCTTTATCGTGATAGTAGCTTTAACATAACCATTGGTAGAGGAGTTAGCTATTATGGAAAAGCTAACGGCAATGGTTCAGCGGAACATAATCTTACGATTGGCGTTTCAGAAAGAAATGCAGAAGCATATACGAATCCAACAGAAGAGCAAATATTTAATGATATTAAAAGTTTTATGGCTGGTTTCGGTCTAGATAAATCAGTTACAGAAGATGGGCTCGTATCATTTTTCTTTGCACTTAATTTCTTTATTGAAAAAGCAATCATAAAAAAACAATCGTCGGCACAAAATGGCAAGAAGGTAACTTATTTTTTACATTATAAAAAGCCAGCAATTAGTAGCTATACAAGTTACATTACAAAAGCTGGATTGGGTGATAAGAATACGACGTTTCCTATGAAAAACTCTATTTCACAGGATAAAATATCCGCTATCTATGATCAGCTAAAAACTAGCGAACTATCGGATAATGTTCGGCCAGCTAAGTTATCTTCTTCCAGCTCAAATTCAAGTAGTTGTTCAAGTTCTTGTAGCTCAAGTTCTTCTAGTTCTTCATGTTCTAGTTCTTCTAGTTCTTCGAGTTCAAGTTCTTCTAGTTTGTTTATTGCTTATTTTAATTTAAATTAGCGAGTATGCAGATACGGATATGGAATGACTGTTCTAATGGATGTTCTTTCTGTAGTTTATCCCATAAAGGGATCACGGATATCGAGGATAAGAAAATTCGTCTAAATAGAATAGCTAAAATAAAAGACAATAGAATAGGATTAATTGGCGGGGAATTTTTTGAGGGTCAATTAAAAGGATGTGAAGAAGAGTGGTTGTCTATGATAGCCACTCTTCAGTGTAATTCGCTATTTATCACGGCCAATCTGATTAAAGATCCATATTTACTTAAAGAAACTATTGAATTGAGGCCAGATATCCTTATTTGTACGTCTTATGATACAGTAGGTAGATTTAAATCAGAAATTCAAAAAGAAATATGGCTTGAAAGGGTTAAGAGATTAAAAAATGTTTTCTGCACTATTATTCCTACGCAAGAAATAATTAACGATTCTTTTATAGACAGAATACCATGCGGAATTAATTTATGTGAGCCGCATTTGGGTATTGAATGGTATGCAACTGTAAATAAGACAAACTATCATAAGGAACTTGTTGAAAAAAACAACAGATTTAATCTTCCGAAAAGAAATGATTTATTGAAATGGATATATAGACATCCAAGTATATTAGGGATGATGAAAAATTACAAAACAACACATTTCAACGATATCTATACGTTCAATAAATCAAATATTTTAATTCCAGAGGAGACAAATCGATTTAATGATAAAAATTTTGTAGCAAAATGCGGTCATCAATATTTCAGTCGGTGTTATGCAGATAGTGAAAATTGTCTTATGTGTGATTTGGAGGAGATGTAATATATGGCAATGGTTCAGTTGGGGTTACATAGTAAGTGTTGTAATAATTGTGATTTTTGTACTATCGAAGAGAATCATTTGGATCAAATAGACGATATTCTAGTAGAAATCAAACGCGCTAAAGAAAATATAAAATATATTAGTACTTGCAAAGATAATTGGCAAACAAAGTATGCGGACGGGATTTCTTTATTAGGAGGAGAAATATTCTTTGTAAAAGACAAAGAATATAAGAAAGAAATTCTCGAACTAATTGATATTATAATCGAATACGTATTAAAACCAAGTAAAAATCCAAGATGTCGTTTTAGTACAGTTACAAATGGCATGTACGATCCTGAATGGATGCTATTCCCGGTTATTGATAAAATTGTTAATTCTGTGGGTATTCAATTCGTTGATGTTAACTTCAGCTACGACTTTAAATATAGATTTCATTCTGAAGAAAGCCGTCAGCAATGCATAAACACAATAAATGCATTTCATAAACGATATGACTATCGTTGTGGGATTCAGATGATAGTTACACAAGATGTTGTCGATAAATATCTAAATGGATGGAGAACTACGGATACAGTTAACGAATTATTCCCAGGGAATATGATCTCATTTTTATATCCACATCCGATCCATCGCGGAAATCATTATGCTGGTACAAAGAATTTAAAAAATTTTAATTTTACAAGAGATTCGTTCCTTAAATTCGTTGCCTTGCTAAAAAAAGAAGAACCGGCTGTATTCCAAAGTTTTTTATGCTCGACACGGAACAGCGCAGTTTTTAAATATACTATGATGCATGAAAAACTTAGTGCTGGGACAATAGATCAGAATCCAAGGCTTTCTGACGGTAAAGAAATAATAAACAAAAAATGTAATCATAGTGTCTTATATCAATGCTATTCTGATACAGATAAATGTATGTTATGCGATTTAGAAAGTTTATATCTATAAGGAGGCTATATGGACACAGAATATTTAAAAGCATTAGATGACGAAATAGGTGCAGACGTTTATTTCTATCATAATAAAGTATCTGATAAGATTGATATTTTTACGGTTGGATGTGAAATATCACAGTGGGATGGAGAAAAAATAGCCAACTTAATTAATTTCGATGAATTAACCGATCCAAATGGATATATATTGTTTAACACATGCGCAGTTACGGAATCAGCAAATACGGTATGTAAAAGAGTAGCGAAAAGATTATCTTTAGCCTATCCAAAACGAAAGATATATTTTATGGGATGTGGCGTTAATTATGATAAAAATTTTTATGCCTCATATGGCACACCACTGACAAACGAAGAAAAGTTTAATATATTTAAATATGGATGCTCTAAAAAGAATAGCGCACAAACTATTCAATCCGATAAACATAGGGAAGTTGGCTTTGTAAAGATAGAAGATGGTTGTTACAATAATTGTGCGTACTGCATTATCCATAAAATACGTCCACATTATCAAGTTCCGTATACCAAAATAAAAAAAGAAATACGAGCTCTTCTTCTACAAGGTAAACGAGATATCCAATTGATAGGAACAGAGATTGCTTCCTATAAAGATGGCGACATGGATCTTTGTTCTCTATGCGAAAAAATATTATCTGATTTCCCGGAAATACATAATATCATTATAGGCGCAATCGATCCGGCATCAAAACAATTAGAAAAGTTGATAGAACTAATAAAGCGAGATGATCGTGTCTTTAATTCTATTTATTTATGTACTCAATCCTGTTGTGATACTATATTAAAAAACATGCGTCGTCGTCATCGTGTAAGCAGATTAGAAGAATTAAATAAATTAGCAGATGGTAAAGTAGATTTTGTCTACCAATTAATTGTTGGATTTCCCGGAGAATCAAATAGTTTATTTATGGAAACAGTGAATAATATCAAGAAACTAAAACCCATTGATATTGATACAATTCCATTTTCTCGTAGAATCGGAACTGATGCTTATAATATGCCGAATCAAGTAGATGCTAAAACGATATCAAATCGAGAAAGAATTCTTTATGATGCCGTAAAATCTTATTCTAGTTTTGATGATGATAACCAGCTCCGAGCTATGAAACCAATGAATAAGCGACATATTTCTAATTTTATGGCTCATGCAGCATACAGCTTAAAAGGGAAAGAAATATTCGATTTTAATTTGTATGACGACAACGGATTCTATAATGCATTTTCGACGATAAAAGAATATTCTGGTAACTTAGATGATGTTATTATTCGAACACATTTTGACGAATCCAAAGATATGTATGATTTAGATGTAAATATTAAATTATTGACGGCTATATTCGGTATAAAAGTAATAACCGTTGTTACATTAACAGACAATTTGATAAAGTTTATGGCTGACGGATATTATACTCCTGAGAATTTTGCGTTTAGATTCTGTACTTATTTATCGTTTGATTTCGGCAAATTAGATACGGCAAATAAAGATGACTTATTGAATATATTTAAAAATATTCTAATATACGACATAGACGATGTTTCCGTAATGCTCGAAAAGTTACTTAAATCTGGCAACAAAGATTATTTTCGATATATTGTAGATAACTTGGGTATTAGTATGTAAAAGTGAGGTGCAATGGATTGGACAATTATAAAAAAATATGCAACTCTTTGCTTATGAATGACAGTATTTGGTACAACAGAATATCTGATAACTTAGAGTATTATTCGTACGGATGTCCTGATTCAAGATGGGATTTAGAAACGATTATTTACCAATTAGATATATCGTCAATAACAAAGCCGACTATCTTGATTGACACTTGTTGCGGGATCGATTTGCAAGAAAATATATCCAAGATGCTTGTTAAAAATCTAGCCGATATTCATCCAGAAAAGCAACTTATCATAACCGGATGCGGCGTAAATTATGATCGTGATTTCTTTAGCCAATATGGTAAGGTATTGAATAATCAAGAAAAATTTAATATGGCGAATTATCCTTTCAAATCTGTAAAAAAGGATATTTTTTTAGCGCCTCATGTACATGGAGCTGTAAAGATTCAAGATGGATGCTACCAGGAATGTACTTATTGTACAATCTGTAAAGTCAGATCGCATTTTACTTTTACTTATGAAGAAATAGATAAGCAAATTCGTACTTGTATCAATAATGGTTGGTGCGATATTTTATTATTTGGTACAGATATCTGCTATTATCATAAAGACGGTCATGATTTGCTTGATTTGTGCAATCATGTTCTAAAAACTTTTCCTGAAATAACCAGTTTAAAATTAGACTCTATAAATCCTGGATATAATAGAATTTATGAATTAATAGACTTGATAAAAAACGAACCAAGATTTCAGAAAGATTTGGATTTAGCTATTCAATCCTGTTCAAATACAATCTTAAAATCGGTAGGGAGAACGTATACTTACGAAGATATAAAAAAAATTACGGAACACGCTGGAAACGATTTATTTATTGCACATCAGTTAATCACCGGATTACCAGGAGAATCCGAAGAGTTATTCAAAGAGTCTTTTGATAATATAAAAAAATTAGGCCCACAACTTATTACACTTTGTCCATATTCGAAAAGGAAAGGGACAAAAGCTATTGAAAATTCTGACCAAGTTCCACATGACATAGCCAAAAAACGAGAACTTTTACTTCGAAAAACATTCAACACAGCTGAGTATTCTTCACAGATAGAATTCAATAAATATCGGCCTAAATCTTTTGACACAAAAAATAATTATGTTATTTCTGCTGATTTGTATGATCAGAAAGATTTTAAGAATGTTTTTCTTTCTTGTGAAAAATGTACGAATAAGCCTATTATTATTCGTACAACATATTCCGAAGATAAGGATTGGTATTATTTTGAAGTAACTGCGAAAATGCTAATGGTTACTTTTGGAGCAAAAATTGTTACTAGTATACATATAACAGATTCAATACTTGAGAATATAAATATAGCAGAATTAGCTAATTCTACACCAACCTATCTTAAAATTTCGTTTGATAAATTAAAGTATCAACACAACAAATACAAAATTATTTCATTGTTTAAAGCTATAAAAGAATATGAATTAGACAACATTAAAGACGTAGTATCTAGTTATCTACAAGCAGGAAATATCTATCAAATGGATTTGCGAGAACTATTTAATAATTTAGATATATCCTTGGAAGAGGTGTTATAATTTGACATTGACAGAGGAAGAAAAATTATATACGAATAATACAGGCAGAAAATCTTTTCAATGGGAATTATGGCAATATTGTAATTCGTTATGTGATTTTTGCTATTTGGGGAAAGAGAATAGAATCCACGATAAAAAAAGACAGATGCAATCTATTTCTGACCTAAACAAAGCCATTGATAATATGGATTTTAAGAAATACAATAATATTTCTCTGATTGGTGGAGAATTTTTCCAAGGTCAGTTAGATGATCCAGAAATACACGATTTATTTTTCAAAACGTTAAAAAGAATATTCCAACTTTATGTTGACAAAAAGATAGGAAGTATTTGGCTTACCTGCACATTGACAATAGGAAATCAAAAAGACTTATATGAGCTAATGGATTTAGCAGATTGTATGCACGTGCACCCAAAAAAAGAATTCGGAGCTAGCGGACTTTGGTTATGTACTTCTTGGGATGCCGCTGGCCGATTTCATAATCAAAAAATGAAAGAAAATTGGGAATTTCATATGAAAAATTTAAAAAAGAAATACCCATGGCTTAAATTTAACACAACGATTATCCTTCAACAAGCTTTTGTAGATATGTATTTAAATAACGAATTTAGCGCTAAAAAGTTTATGGAAGAATATCATACCACATTATTTTTCAAACAATGTGGCATTCCTCCATTTGAACCAAAAGATTTAGACCTTCCAGATGATTTAGATTTAGATACAACAGATCCTGTAGAACACGCTCATGTGTTAGACGTAGTAAAAATGAAAGCAAAAGAAAAAGTAAATAGAAAATTTAGTTTCTTTCCGACACGAAAATCTTTCTTAAAATTCTTGGTCAAATTTTTTGAAGAAGATCGTGAATGTTATGATAGATTGTTTAATATTGCTTACCGTTCTGACGAACTTCATAGAAATTTTATTAAAAATGAACACGATATTAAAAATCAACGATTCAAAACAGAAACAGGTCCTGAAGAAACCGGGAAAGAAACATTGCCATGCGGACACACAGAAACTTACGCTGCTTATATAGATAATAATCATTGCTGTATTTGTGATCGGAATGCAATAGCTGAACGTTTTTGATATTGGTGGAGGATATAGTTATGAATGAAAATGACTTATTGTATCAGAATAATAAGGGGAGAAAATCATTTCAATGGCAGGTTTGGACTTATTGCAATAATAAATGCAAATTTTGTTTTTTGGGAGAAGCAAATGATATCCATACAAAACAACGCCAGCATACATCTTTGATAGATCTAAATAAAGCTATCGATAGTTTAGATTTTAATGAATACAATAATATTTCATTAATTGGTGGAGAATTCTTCCAAGGTCAGCTTAGTGATCCAGAAACACATGATTTATTTTTTTCTACATTAAAGAAAATTTTTAAACTTTACATCGATAAAAAAATAGGCAGTATGTGGCTTACTTGTACGTTAACGTCCAAAAATCAAAAACATTTATATGAATTATTGTCCATGGCGGATGCTATGGGAGTTAAACCAGTCGATGGATACGATTCAAGTGGTTTATGGATTTGTACTTCTTGGGATGCCGCAGGACGGTTTCATACAAAAGAGTTAAAGACAAATTGGGAATATAATGTAAAAACATTAAAAGGAAAATATCCATGGATTAAAATAAATACAACGATTATTCTACAACAAGCATTCATCGACTTATATTTGGCAAACAAATTCAGACCTGAAGAATTCTGCAAAAAATTTAATACATCAATTTTCTATATGCAACCTTGCTTAACGAATATCACGGAAATGATGTTAAAAGACGAAAAGGGAGAGCTTAGAACCAAAGAATCTTTTAGTAAGTATTGGTTAGAATTAAAACAAGAATTTAATCGGAACGTTTATGAATTCTTCCCGCGAAGAGATGATTTCATAAAATTTTTAACGAAATATTATATAGAAGACAAGCAAAGTTTTAATAAGTTATTTAATATTCGATATAGATCCGATGAAATCCATTTAAATATAAACAGTGAAGAACACGATAGAACTGTCGCGCGTCAAAAAGATGGTATTCATCCTGAAGAATCTTTCCCGCCAAAACTAGAACATTGTAATCACATATATAACTATGCTCCGTATGTTGATAGCAATCATTGCTGTATTTGCGACAAAAATGCTATCTCTGGATATTAAATAAGTGAGGTGTGTTTATATTGCGAACAATGCAAGAGTTTATCTTATGGAGTAACTGTACAAATCAATGCGATTTTTGCTGGCAATGCAAGAAACATGACACGAATACAATTCTTACGCCTAATGAAATGATTGATAGTATCTATGCTACCAGGGAAAAATTGAATACGATTCATGATGGCGACGACGTTTTATTAGTAGGTGGAGAAATACTAGCAAATTATGATGACAAAGTAAGTAATGAACTGCAATTCCTTATACTCGATTGTATTAAAAGAATAAAAGAAGATAAGATTCGATACTTTTATATAAATACGAACCTATTATTTAAAGATAGAAAAAATCTGATTTATCTATTAAACGCTATAGCTGGATATGAATCCAGATTAAAATTTACTACGAGTTTTGATATTTATGGAAGATTTAAAACAAAAGAATCGGAAAAATTATTTCTCGATAATCTATGTTTTATTCATTCGAAATATCCAAAAGTAAATATTGTAGTTAACTCTATCATAACAAAACAACTTGTCGAAACAGATTTTGATTTTAATAAATTCAAGAAGAAATATGGAATTAAATATATAAATTTCATTCCGTATATTCCAGTCAAAAAAGACAGAACCATGGATACAGATTTTGGCGGAATTATAAGTGTACTTGCAAAATGCGAAAAAGATAACCCAGGATTCTTAAAGTTCTATATTAACGATTTTGATTTGAATCAAAATAAAAAACTATATGAGTATACAAAAAACAATGGATATATTGTATGTACATCCAAGTTATCTTCGTGTCATCATAATGAAAACTTTAAAAAAGTTTTGAATGGAGAATGTTATATCTGCAAATTAAAAGAAATATTTGAATAAAAGAAGAGAGAGCCTATAATGGCTCTCTCTTAGTAGTATATTCTATAATTTTTCTTCCCAATAATTATATGCATCGTATTCACTATCGAATAGCAGACCAATTGGTTTATTCGTCTTTGCATTGACTAATACGAAATATTCTTTAAGGATTTTCTTGGCCGCTTCCATGGCTTTTTCTGGAGAATCGTATACTTTATCGTCTATCCGTTTTTCGAAACGATAACGAGGTTCTACCCGATAGCTGTCATCGAAAGCAGCTTTCTTGATTTTAGATTGTTCTTTTGATTTCCATTGTTTTTTAACTTCTTTCGTATACTTCGCAAGTTCATAAGCGTTCCGTCTGTCTTCTTCTCTGGAAGCACGTTCGCATTCCTTTTCTAGAGCTTCTTCGATATTCGGGGTTCCGAAATATAATTCTGCGTCGATACCCATACAGCAGGACCTCCTCTTTTCTTATTTGTCTTTATTATAGCACGTAATCCATAAGATGTATGGATTTTATTTTATATAAGAAAACGAAAGGGGAATCCATTTATTATGACCTGGATATTATATGCAATCCTAACGATCGTCTCTATGGTAGTTGCATATATCACGAATCCAATCATCGTTTTATTCGCAGACGAAAAAGGAGACCTACCGCATTGCCTTCGCTGGTGGCAGACATACGATAACTGTCTGGATGTCGGCTGGATGATTTCGGAAGGCCATGTACCTAAGATATTCCGATATGATTTCGATAAACATTACGTATATCATCTGGAAGATAAATCGTATGGCCTGAAGCCTGGATATGTCGATATCATGGATCCGAATTTTACGGTAAAAGAAAAGATTCAGCGATATTTCTGCCGATTGGCTTGGTTATACCGGAATACAGCTTACGGATTTGCGTATGAAGTATTAGGCCGGGAATATACGCCAAAAGACAATGTCGTATTAAAGAAATATGGCGGCGGCTCCGATGCCAAATGGATGAGTTATATCGACGACAACCATGAAACAATCGACAAGACCTGGTCTTTTTATCTAACGAAACCGTGGTGCAGATATTTCTATCTTCGTATCTATGCCGGCTGGAAACTGAAAGGTTGCACGACCGGGCCAAGAAGCAAAGCAATGGTCGCCTGCCATTTTAATCCGTTTCGGTTACGATAGGATATATAAAAGAGACGTTATGGCGTCTCTTTTTTTGTTCGTAATATTAAAGATAGGTAATTTTTATATATTCAATAGAAAAGGAGGGACTCCTGTTTGAGTCTGCCTTATAAACGCAGTTTCACTTCAGGGCGTGGGTCTGAATTACTTCAGAATGAAGACCTGCACAAAATATACGAAACGACGCGTCATATTTCGGAACAGCCGAAAAAGAATGAGGAACCGGAACTTAAACTTCACGGGGCTTTATGGCGCGACGATCGTACGAACGAACTGAAATATTGCAATAAGATAAAGAATAAATGGGAGCTGGTCTTCGGAAGCAAGTTCCAAATTACGGATCAGATGCTAGTCGAAGTCATACCCAGTAATCCGGTAACGGGGCAGTTATGGATTCATAACCAAGTCTTGTATTATTATGACGGCGCAGAATGGCAACCAATCAAAGCTGCTTTAATAGACGATAATCCATTCGCGCAGGCGGCTTTCTCTGATTTTGCGTTCATTAGTCCGCTAGATGCTGTCGGGAATACGGTCTATAAACTCCAAGAAACGAATTCCGATTACTTTCAGCATTATTACAAAGACAAGATGGATTATAAGAATAAACAGGATTATTTATATGGCGATAAATGGACGAATGAAAATTGGAACAATCCATTCGTCGATCCTAAGTATAATGAGATCTCGAACGACGCCAAATCCCAGTTTATTCTTCCGAACGTAAAATACGATAAGTTCTTCATTACGCACACTCTGCGGCATGATTTCGAGAAAGTCAGCAGCATCTGTCTGCAATATCCGACACAGGCATTACTGAATACCATGGAATCGGCTATCCATATCAATTATGGAAAGGTAACGGGTCTGACGAAGCGGCTTGTAAAAGTCAATAAAGAAAACCCGACGATTACAATATCGCCGCATAATACGGAATTCTACGGTTATCGGAACGGAGAATACTTAGGCGATCTGTTGATTCCATCAGATACGGTCGATGAAGGCGATTACGTCATCGATAACGGTACGATTATCCTGAATTATGCGTCGGCACAGAACTACGATTATGTCTTAGCTTGTACGTACCAATTTGGATGGATCAGGGATACCGGTACTGCAAAGATAGCTAACTCGAAGAACCTGGCTTCCGGGTATCATCTCCAGGATATGAAAGTTCCGATGAATGTGTTCATCAATGGATTGAACTTGGAAGATCGGTTCTATAGCGTCGACGAAGGAAATCAGGACGTTACGATCACGGATAAGAACTACGATCCCGAAAAATATACGATCGATTTCCTAAGTTCACCGGGTCATGAATTCGGCTATATCCGTGATACGGACTTACAGAACCGTGGTATCATCAAATTATTACATCAGGTACGCCGGCCGCTCGTTTTCATTAACGGGGAACTGATGCATCCAGTATTTGATAACCTAGAATATAAAGACGACCGTATCTATGTACCAGGAGCTAAAATCAATATGCCGTGGACAGTCATTGATACGAAACCGGCAGATGGATCTGATGGATTACCCATGCTGGCAGGACGGGTAGAAGACAGTCAGCGGCAGATCATCATTGCTGACGCAGCTATCGTAAATTCTTCTGATTTATTGCTCCCCAAAGAAACGCTCAATAAAAATGATCCGGATCATCTTTCGGTAGAAGCCATCGATGTAACGAATAATACATCGAAGAAACTCGGTATTTCTTATCCGGACACTTGGTTATTGACAGACCAGTCAGTCGTCTTATTCATCAACGGGCTCTTGATATCCAGTGATGATGTTGTCATAGACCGGATCAATCATGCGGTCACGTTAAAAAACGAAGACCTGGAACTGACCGATAAGTATGTTCTCTTAAAAGATTCGGATCATTATCTGTACGATATGATGAAAGCTATCCCGGCCTTGAACGTCGGACATGTCGATAATGCGATGATCTATATGAACGGGAAGCTTTTATCGAATCTGGCCTCTATCGTAGAACTGAAGAATCCGGATATGCTTGATTCCGATACGTTAGCTAATAACGAAATTCGCTTCTTTGTTCCTGACAAATTCGACCAGACAGTCGGTACGTTCGAGATATACGATAGTTATACGGATACTTGGAAACCTGTAACGGATACCGAGAAACAGAATATCATGACGCTTATAAACAGCTACGTCATTTCGGTATCATCCGTAGATTTCGTGATAAAATATACGACAGCCGACGAAATCATTGTATATGGTATCAAATATGCAAATACGATCAACGATATTCTAAAAATAGGAACGGCGACATTAGATTCTGATCCGTCGAATCCGAATTATAATACGAAGAAAGATTATTATTATATCAAGGACCCGTATATAGCCGGTGCCGGGATGCTGAATCTTTTCGTAAATGGTGTCAAGCAGATACAAGGTATCGATTATATGGAACAGTATGATGGGCAGACAGTCCGTTTCCTGAATACGGATATCCTAAAAAATGCTTCGATCCGTTATATTATCGAGACGCCGGAAAAGGGACAGGATGTCGCGGCCACCTTTGTTACATTGAAACAAGATAATATGGTAGCTGCTAATGTTTACGAAATACCGGAAGAATTAGAATCGATTTCATTCTTCCCAGGTAGACTAACAGTATATCGGAACGGTATCCGATTAGTCAAAGATGACTGGACTTTATTAGGGAACCGGACGATCATGATACGGAACACAAAGAACCCGACTGTCGGATTGATGTCTAATAACTTCCCGGAAGAAAAAATGATCGCCGGCAAAGATATTGTTACAGTAAAACATAAACAGCCTGACGTCATTTCTGTTGAAATACGGCAGGATTTCTCACGGAAGGAATACACTTTTGAATATCCTGGCGGCGAAATGAAGCTGGAAGATTTGAATATCCCAAGCAATATACTAGAGACAAAGGATGAAATTCTTATCTATATCAACGGTGTATTCACGGGATTATCGGAAAGAGATAAGAACAGCTATCATACGGATCCTTATAAGGAATGTTTAAGTATAGACGATCCAAAAGTTCTGCAAACCTTGAACGTCGATCCGTTATATGCGTTATTACAAAGAGATAAAGCGGTCTACGATGCCTGGAAATTATTCACCGGGAAATCGGAATATAAGAAAGAACAGGCCGACAAGATTACGATTGTTTGGAGGTAACTCATGGGAGATACAAATAGTGAATATACCCTTATTGGACTGAACCAGATCGATGAAGACGCCATCGTCCAATATGCCGTATCCAAGGGTAAACTGGTATATCGGACTGATGCGGCTGGTACGAACGCGATGGATGTCGATAATGTCGCCGGCAAATCGTCGAATACGATAGCCGTCGCAATCGATGCAAATCACCGGGATACCGTGAATAATAGTGTCCATCTGAACGGGAAAGAAATCGGCTATTTCATGACGAAAGAAGAAGGGAACAATCTGATAAAGACGACAGACTCCCTTCGCAAGAAATATAAATCAGAAATCTCGGATCTTCGTGATGAAGTCTATCAACTGAAAAACCAATTGGCTAAGAATGGATTCGTCCGTAATGACGGACAATATTGTGGATATCATGATTTATTCCGTACCCATAAGTATAGCCACGAAGCCGATAAGTTATGCGACGTATCGACGACCGGACTTACTGGAATGGATAAAATTACAGTATCGGATCAAAAAGTATTCGAAAGATTGCATGTCTACGACTATATCGCTTTAAAGAATCCGAAAATCGACAAATATCGGGTACGGCAGATTAAAGCCAAAGATAAAGACGGCGAAACCATTACACTGGACCGGGATATCGATCAGGCTTTCAATGCCGAAACATATGAACTCTACAAATCGGCCGGTATCGTTTACGACGCTTCATTCGAATTCGCGATGCCACCGACAGATAGTATCGGTTCCGGCAACTTCTATTCTGGGGTATCCGATGACTCCTTTAATATCTATAAGAAATTGAATAAACCGAATACTGGTTATGCTTATAATTTCAAGATCCCGCAAGGAAAATCCGGATTCCTGTCCGATATCGAATTGTGTCTGAGAGCTTATAACCACCCAGGTGCATTGATGTGTTATCTGATTGATGAACGGGATCTACCGAATTTTAGGAATCCAATCCAAGCTGAAGCTGGTTATAAAGCCGCTTTGGAAACAAATTCCGATTCCTGGCATTTCTTCGCTAAGAGTCAGCCGATGAAAACATTGACGGCATCCGAAGGGAAACGATACGTCCAGTTCTCGTTCGAAAATGCACAGAACGGTACGTATCCTCTATTGCCGCAGCCGGAAACGAACGAAACGATCCGATATATTCTGATCGTCGAAATGTTGTCCGGTGACGACCAGAACTATTATAATCTATTATTCTTACAGCATAAGGGATTAGATGGTTCATTAGGTGATTTGCAACTGAATAATACGACTTATTATTATACGCGCACCGAAACTGATTCCGGATTACAGGCCATATCGACAGATGATGCGATCAATGCCTGCGATATGTATTATCAGATCCACACCATGGAAGATAACCACAATGATCCGGCCGCGAATAACCAGGGGCTGTATTCCGCGATTGTTTATAACGAAAATGGATTGGCCGCGAATAAGATCCGTACGACGCTCCGTATCAAACGAGAAGGAGATTATATCGCACAGCCGCCTGAATCTCCGTTCGGACTGACGACACAGGAACTGACGATCGTAAACGAAAAGAAAGATTCCAAGATACGTACGATTGAAAACCTGTCGCTAACGACGGACCAAACGAATCCGATCGAACTTCGTACCGGAGATGCCGATATTTCTTATAGAGTACCAGTCGCTATCGGTGACAGCTGGACAACTGTCAAAGGAGTGTCCGAAACGAATATCACCGTAAATGAACCATTGATGCTCTTTAATAATGACAAAGTCTATCGTATCGGTTATCAGATATCCGTGAATGCGTATAATCTGCAATTCGATAAAGCGAATGGCGCCGTCGTTTTATCGGATCCGAAACGGTTTAACTTACCGCTTACGAAAATCGTCCGTGATGTTGACGAAGAAGATATCTCATTATCGGACCGTCTGGTATTCGAAACGGATTTGGACGATACGTATAACTACTTCGAAGTCCAGGTCTATTGGGAAAACAAGAATATGTCGGAATATCCGGATATCCGCAAGGAACAGATGGGCGCCATCAAAGAGATAACGGTATCCATGGATAAGTTTGAATAAGCATTCGGATAAAAAGAGGGACGATCTTCGTCTCTCTTTTTTGTTAAGGTAATAGTTGAACGCAACGAAAAAAGGAGGAAAACGAATATGATTGCGAACGATTCGGATTTGCAGAACTATCTATCGGAGTTACAGACAACCGTTACGATGAATCCCGTAGACTTATCGGAACGGATGAACGCATCCGAAATGAATGCAACCGAACAGGATATATACGATCTTTTAAATATTTTATATACACGGATACGTATCCTGGAAGATATAAAAGATTATATGCGGACACATATCCTTTCCGAGATAGCCAGTAAGAAGAAAGACTTCCAGAAGGTCATCTCTGAAATCGAGAAGAATTCCGATACGTATACGACCGACAAGAAACAAGGCGTCGTCCTTTCTTATACATGGAGCCACGATACCGTAACCGATAGGGATGGTACCGAATTATCGCCTTTAGTCTATGATGATACAAGAATATATCCACAAGGATATACAGCTTATCGTACCGATATATCGACGATCGGGCATAACAGTATGGATATCCCATTCGACTTAAAAAAGAGCGAACAGAGCGGATATTATGAAGTTCGCTATTTGAAAGATAAGCCGGATATGATAGACGACGTCGTGACGATACTCTTCAAAGAACCGAAAGTCGTTAATTATGTAGAGTGCCATATCTATAATGCTGATGTATCGGCCAGTTATCTTACCGAGACGAACGATACGGTCGATATTCTGTTGAATCAGTATATCGAACCGGTAACAGCATATGGATTAACGTTAGAACTCGTATCCGATGTGTACGAAGAAGTATCGCAGAATGTCGATAAAAAGGAAGCGGCCGTTGATTCTTTCTCCGAATTAAATCAAACCAGCAGCACTTTATTGGATACGGAATCGGATACTGCTTCGAATATAGCCAATAATAAATTCAAGGATACGATCGAAGATTTCTCGAGAAAGGTGGACAGTCAATGAGCGATATCGTAGACCAGGATGTGAACCAGATCATCTTGCCGGAAAGCATCATTCATACGACCGATACGGACTATATCGTAGCCGAATCTGATTCCTGGCGGCTTGTTCCGAAAATTTCGGTCGTAGACGATAAGACGATCACGTTAGAAGAAGCCATACCGGACAAAAGTGATGTATCCAATATCAATAACGATCTTCCGGATATATCCGATAAAATATTATACTCCTTCGGATTCAAAGACCTATCGGCTCAATACAAAAGTTTCCATGATACATCGGGTATCCTATCCAATACAATCGATTTCACGAACGGACGTTATATCGAGTTATCGGCTGATATCGGAGAATACAAGAATGCTTCTATCGAGTTCTCGATATACGACGGGATTACGGAATATCCGATACTGCCGAAAGAACAAAAGACTATACAGGACGAATTATTGATTTCCGGATTATCGACTCGATTTTCGATCGATACCGGTGCGCCTGTTACGATAAAGAAAGACGGCGAAAAGGTTGCCGATTCTTATTTGAATTTCGACAAGAATCTATTGAAAGATATGAACCAAACTTATACGATATCTTATACGCCGATGAACCCGTATCGGCTGGCTATCGTAAATACGAGTATCCGATTGAAAATTATCGTACGGGTATATAAAAACGGAATCCCTCCGCTTCTTAAGAACGTTAATATCATCAAATCAGGAGGTGTATTGCAATGGCAGATAGTCTAAGAAGTGATTATGCCGAATATCTGGCTGAGAAACAAGACACGGATACAATAAAGACGTTAGCCAAGAAATCGGAATATGAACCGATTTTTACACCACGCACGATACAGCCGGAAGAAGAACCTGATTTTGATGCAATCAATAAAAATATCGCCGAAATGTATCTGGATATTCAGGAGCTTACCGAAAAACTGTCGGCCTCCGGCTCCTCTTTCGGTGACTTAAAAGATACCGTAGCGACACGGTTGAAAGATATCCAAAAGAAATTAGATTATGAAAATGAACGATTGCAGGATACGAATATGATTTGTGGTAACATCTCTGAATTCACGGCTATCAAACGGATCAATGCTTCCGTATTTACGGGCGCACTTTCTTATTCGGATGATGGTGATACATTATTCTGTCCGTGCAGTGGCTTAGAAAATACCGATTATACGATACTGGATATATCAGGGAATGGATATTCCGGGAATGCGTACGTGAAACCGACGAATACAGTAAATACCGAATGGCCGGATACTTCGGATCCAGAACGGATCAAAGACAGCTCGATGGATACGGCTTTCGAATATTCGCGATTAGAAACATCGAATCCATCAGAAACGATAGATGGCCTTATCCATTATGATACGGAACCAGTACGGTGTACGATCGAATTATATACGGAATCACAGGCTACGATGCTTCAGATCGATACGAAAGATACCGATATTATTCTGGAAGACTTACAGGTATCCAATGATGGTATATATTTCACGAAAGCTATAAAGAAAGAGGCGCCCATTTTTAATCGGGAATACAGCTATAACAACTATCAGTATATTTATGGTTCCGGGATACTTTCTTTTAAACCTTCCAAGTATATACGAATCACGTTACGGTCAAACGCTAAAACCGACGATATCATTTATAATCAGGATAAAGAGGATAAACCTGTCATCCAGGATACCAGGCGTAAGGTTATCCGATTGAATCAGATTACGTTAAGTAATGCTGATTTCTCGACATTGGATATCACATCGAATGAAGTCATCCAAAAAGGAACGATCTCGTCGATTGCTTTATTTTCGAATATATATATTCCGAATAATTTTAGAAAAGGTTCCTATATCACGATGGAATTGCTCGTAAACGGAACGGCCTTCCCGATCGTACCAATCAATTCCGACGATACGGGAATCAAGATTATCCGGTATGGTACAAAATATGCGGAAGTGAACAATTCTTACGTGCAGTATATCAGCGAACCGATCAATTCCGTGAAACTGCATATCACGATGCAACCATATAATACGGTACAGTCACCATTCCTTAGCAACCTTAAATTCTGTATCGGAAAGGAGCGTGATACGATTGTACATTGACCAAGAAAAGAAACTAGCTTACTATAAGAAACTCATCATGGATACGATCACAAGTTCCGGAGCTTATCCAACGCCTTCGATGGTACAGGAAGAATTAGACGATATTGATACGGCATTATCTATCTTCCGTACGACATTCAAAAAAGGCGGCGATACATTCGATGTCGATGATTATAACCAGAAGCTCGGACAGATATACCAGGACTTACTTATCTTATATCAGACAGTATATGAATTATCCGTCACAGAATATAATGAATTAAAAAACGAAGTCGACCGGCAGTTACAGGATCTGGAAACATACGCACAGAAAGCATATCAGCGGTCGATGATGGAAACAACGAATCTGTTCGGTACGACTCTATATTTTGCTTCCTCTGGATTCAAGCAGGAATACGAGAACGGAACGATCACGATACCGATCGATACAATACAAACTCATGAACAGGCCCGGTTAGCTTGTATCGTAGATGGTGCCGATAGTCTTCCATACGATTCGATGTATTTCACGATAAACGGGACAAGAATCAAACCATATAATTATAACGAAGATTATTATATGGTACCCGGTGAAAGCAATATCCAGGTATACAAATATACGCTGAATACCGATAAGAAAGCGTATACGTTCCCGTTATCGATCGATAAATTCATACCCAAGAACAGTAACAAATATATGGTACTTGCCGGCAAGGATAAGATTGTAACATTATCGTATACATCTCACGCAGAAACGATAGTCGCTAAAGAGTCGAACATGGCCTTATCGTTTCCAAATGCGTGTACGCTATCTTTCTGGGTATATAATGCGACAGATATCCAATTCGAATTCGACCGGAATCCGATACGGACAAATTTTAACAGTACTCGTATTGCTTCTCCCGATAAGAAACAAAAGGTAGAAATAGAATTGGCTGCCAATACGGTGATGGATATCAAAACAGACGGTGATATCTACGCTTATCTGGATACACCGTTTTTATCGGATGATACGTTATATACCTACCGCCGGAAAGATATCTATGATTACCTACTAGAAGAAACCAGCGAACCCGATACCGTAACGATCTCGGATATAAAATTAGTCATCGAGAACGCGGACCACAGCTATTACGGTATCACGGATATCGCGATCAAAGAAAGTCAGACGGTGATAGTATGATCCTATATAATATCTGTAAGAATGGACCGTATGTCTACGATAAATTCATGCTGAACATCGGGCAGATTATAAATGACGTACGCTTGGAAGAAAAACGATATAAAGAAATTGTCGGAAACGCTTCAGATAAAATAGCGGATATTGATAAGGCTTATACCGATATCCAGAAGCAATTGAATGATATCCAGACTATTCTGCGTTCCTGTTTATATTAAGGAGAAGAAACTTTTTATGATTTTACGAAATAATTCGAAGGATCTGATGGACCGGTTCGGTCAGGCAGAAACCGATATCAAGACATTGGATACTAGACTGGCAGAATTGATGACAAATTTAGAGAATAAAACAGCCGTCGTCAATCAGTCACAAACTTATATTCAGTATCTACTGGCACAGGTACAGGAAAAGAATGGCACCGATTCTTCGGACCGAATCGTTTTTGCTAACGAAGATAATATCATTTCCGGTGCTTACGGTATCTATGGCCAGACAATCCATCCACGGTTCTTATCGGTAAATAATATATTCAACTTCAGTACGTCGATGGGACCGGCGTATAAAGATGTAGCTAATGTAACAATAAATAGTACATCAAAGAAACAATACGCCGATATACTGAAAGACGATGCTATCTCTGATCAACAGCCGGTATTCGATATGTATCAGACGAATGCAGTTACGATCGATATCGAGATACCGAGCGACAGCACGCTGATCGACCGGGAATTCAATGTTATCGAGTTATGCCCGTTCCTTCCTGGGTCCTTTGATATCCAGAAGATACTGATTACGGAACAGGACGATGTCGATTATGACTATCCGGGTACGATTCCGAAATGCGGGTGTATGCGTATCTGTTTTCCGAACAAGTTCAAGTTAAAGAAAATCACGTTCGTATGCCAGTTAAACTATCAGGCCAACGGCTCCTTCTATCCTTTCGGCTTCCGTCATATATACTTCTTAAATGTCGATTATGCGGACTCTTCGATCATTATACCCGTGACGAAGAAATCGTACATCAATTATATCTCGGAAGAAATAACGGTACATGATCAATACGGTACCCATAGTACAGCCGAAGATACCTGTACACATTGGGGAATCCGAACGTTCATGTATTTCAACAACAATGTCCTAGAAAATGAAATCACGCCGCTGTATGGCGCTAATCAAAGTTATCTTTCGCGCAATATCAAGACTGTTTATTTACAGATACCAATACAGACTTCGCTATTTTCGCTTGAATTTCGAAAAATAGATCTTCGCTGATTCTTTGCTTTCGCTAATGGATTATGATACGATATATCCATACAAAAAATAATAAAGAGAGAGGTTTTATTTTATGGAACGAAAGAGTGAGGAATCAGAAAGAAAAGCTAAGGAGCTGACCGAATTATACTATCGGAATATCGGATTCTATCCGTGGGATACCGATACGAACCGTAAAATCACGGAATATACGTTACAATATTTGATTGAATCCAGGATACCGATAGAAGATATTTTCAAAGTAATGCAAGAATCTTCCGAGGCGTTATTGACGCCGGAGAATCTGCCGGATTGGTTATGGAAAGATAGTCTGATCGAACGTGACCGATACTATACGAGTCGTATCCTACAATTAGAATCCGAACGGACGAAGCTGAAGAAAATGCCAAATGGCGCGCGCATCTTAGTTACAGCTCCTGATTTCTGGATCGAAGTTATCCCGAGATTCACGTTAGAGCAATTGATTAACTATTATTATACGTCGTTACCGGAAGCTTCTTCGCTGAATACCGAGAAACAGGATCAGGGGATCTTCCAATATTTAATGGATCGATACAATAAGATATCGGATAAGACTCCCTACGTTACGGCATTGGATTTGATCCTGCATGGTATCGATACCGCTAGCGAGAAACATATCTATTTGTCAGATCCTTTTGAACTGACGAAAGTCATCGACGAAATGATACCACAGATTATCCAAAAAAATAAGATTGGATACGAGACAGGGAATTGTAAAATAATCTGGCGCTCCCATAATCTGGTACCAGAACATAAGGCAACTGGAAATGAATACGATAAACGGCGGGATCCGGGGTGTAACTCATGACTTATACAGAACTTGGTGGCGTCGTGAACGGAATTTTTAGACGGAATATCTATCTGCCGGAAGATAACAATCTGATTAATAAACGGCGGAGTTTCATCCAATCCTGTCGTGAAACTGATGTCTATCAATGTATCTATTCCTACGATACGGATAAAAGAGAAGAAGTCGATACGGCGCCGATTTTAGCTCCTTTTTATTTGGATCTGGATGCCGATATCCAAACGCCTAAAGATTATGAATATATCCGTGATGTTGCGGTACGTACTGTTTATATCCTTCATACAATATTCAGTATCCCGTTATCGAAGATACAGACGTATTTCTCGGGACATAAAGGATTCCATATCCTGATCGATCACCGTATCTTTGGATTATGTCCGTTACAGCGATTGAATGATATTTATAAAGCCTGGGCTATCCATTTATCGATGGAATATGGAATCACGAATTTAGACGTAAAGATATATGATAGACGCCGACTGTTCCGGTTGCCGAATACGATCAATAGTAAAACAGGATTGTATAAGGTATGGATTCCGTTATCGTTACTAAAAGAAAGTACGTATGAATCCATTAAGGAATATGCCAGGACACCGAAATTCTATTTCGCATCTCCAGATGTAATGAATAAGGAAGCGGCCGTCCGTTTCCTTTCGAAAGCACGATTGATTTACACGAAGAAACCGCGAAAGAAAGATACCTACCAGATACCCAAACAGAAAGAAGAATTGCTTCCGTGTATCAAGACATTACTATCAGAAGGTGTATCGGAAGGTTCTAGAAACAAGATGACGATCCTTCTGGCTAATTCTTTATTGCAAAGAGGATATACCCAAGAAGAGATGCGAGATATGGTCACGGAATGGAATGAATATAATGATCCACCGCTTCCGGATCAGGAATTGGATATCACGATACAATCGGCTATCAACTCATTAGAAAAAGGAAAACGGTATGGCTGTTCCAGCTTAAAGGAGGCGGGCATCTGTGTTTCGGATTGTCCGATGAATAATATAAAATAGACGGGTGGTCTTAATTTTGGCAGAAGAAGATTTAAATAAGATAGATTCAGTATTACAGGATATATTCAAAGAAGAGACGGACGTCAAGCCGCAAGATTATTTTACGCTGGCTTCTGAGACATACGATACGTTCAACGAGGAAGCTTATAACCGCGGCAAAGGATACGGCTGTCCGGAGTTCCCGATATTCGACAAAAAGATAGAGGGCCTTCTGCCGGGATTATATTTCTTTGCGGCACGCAGTAATACCGGTAAGACAGCGTTCATGACGAATCTTATGTGGAATTATTGCAAGAACCCGGAGAATCATCTGTTTGGCGTCTATTATTCTTTGGATGATTCCTGTAATGACGTCATTCCGAGATTGATGTCGATGCTTCAACAGATACCTATCTCGGTATGTAGTAAGCCGAAACGATATCTCGAGGAATTGAACCGGCTTCGTCAACAAGAACCGGAATCCCCTGAAATAGAGGAATACGAAACATATCTCGAGAAACGAGATATCGCACTGCGTCAGTTAAAAGAGATGCACGAACATTTTTATATCGTAGATCAGGATACGATTCAGAATTTCGAACAACTTATCCAGCACGCGAAACAAGTACAGGCATATGTCAAATCAAAAGATCCGCAAAATGATATTATGATCTGTATCGATGCTGTTTCCGATTTACAGTATGGGAAGAAGAAATTCTCCAGTTCGGACGAAAAATATCGACAGATATCTATGGATCTTAGATCCTTATCCAATGAATTGAATATCGTCATCTTCGGTTCTTGCCATCTAAAGAAACGAAACGATACGAAGCGGCCGATCTTAGACGATCTAAAGGATACTGGCCGCTTCCAATATGATGCGTCGGCTGTTTTTATGCTTTATAATGATGTATCAGAAAATAAGCAGAATGCCAGCATCTTTTATGGTGAATCTCCGGATGTACAGCCGATCATCGAAGTGGACTGGGCAAAGAATAAGAAATCCAGTTTTAAAGGACGGAGCTATTATTATTTCGTTCCGGATTTTTCTTTGATACAGGAATGCTCACCAGAAGACATGAAACGCTATGACGCCTTGCTATACAGTAATTAAAGGTGTATACTTATTATAAAATTGTTTTATTTATTTTATTAATATCTTAAAATAAGACGTAAAACGAGAAAGGACGGACTTATGCTAATCAACAGTTTATGTGTCGATGATACGCTAAATATTCATATCGCTTCCGAGAATGATATCTGTAACATGTGTCTCGACGAATTCGTTACGAAAAATAAAGCGACGCACGTCATCGCCAGAGAACAGCTGAAAGGGAAGCTGAAAGGGGAACGTATTTTTAAGCTCCGTTTTCATGGCGGTACGTATGTCCTTTGCGAACATCATATCCAGCAGATACTGGATATTTTGAAAGGAGGGCAGAAAGAAACAGAACCGAAGAAAGAAACAAGAGGAAAGGAAGAAACAGAACAGAAGAAAGAAACAAGAGGGAGGAAAAAACAAGATGCCGCAAAAGACATGGCATGATGTCAAAGGATGGCAGATCGATTGTCCGAATTATATCATGTGTCCATTATGCTACGGATGCCGGAATTATGATTCTTCCTGGTTGAAGTGCCGTAAATGTGAAGAAGATATGCATACTAACGTATGTACCAGCAAATTACATACGGAGAAGAACATAGCCAGGATGATCAAACGACCATATATTGATTTAGATCAAAAATAATCAAAATATGAAGGAGGAGTTAGGGATTGTACGAAGAAGAAATCAAAATCTTAAAAGAGAATAGCCGTCATTATAATAAAATGGAACATGAAGGGCTTAAAACATTAGTTGCAATGTTAATGGAAAATAAGATACTCGACGGCTGGGGTCCTGATATGTTCCCCGATGTCTGTAAACAAGTAGATGCTACGATGGATGTCGTTATGGCCATGATTACTGATGGAGGTCAATACAAAGAAGGGAATAGCCGTACCTGGGTCGATATCTTAGTTGCATCGGCCTTTTGTTACTATACGTATTGGAACGAAGATTATGAAGTATCCAGTCTGTATCAGGTACGAGATTGCATCGAAGAGGCTAAAGACGAAAATGGCTGTCTATGCGATTGTCCGCCGAACATTTTGGAAGCGTTATGCGAAACCGTAGAATGCAGCCGTGGATGTCGTACGAAAGTACGGAAATGTATGCCGGCACCGAATTCTCCGCAACAGGTATTAGGTGACGTCATCTGGTATCTGGAAAAATTCCCGATTAAGAAATGATCAAGTATGAATTAACGGAAAATCATATATATGATTATATCTATTGTCCGGCACGATATTCCATGAAATATGAAAGCAATATGCCGATTATCGATACAATGACAGTTCCGAACCTGATACAACCGGTTATTCGGTCTTTTTGTCTAAATCTGATGAATGGAAAAGTAAAAAGTACAGATTGGCTGAAACAGAAATGGGACGCGGTATGCCGTAAATATCCTGGGTATCTGCAAGGACAACGTGTTATCCGTGGCGTCGCTTTGCTTGTGAACTTATTCCAGTATTGTCGGCGTAACGAAATCCAAGTATTGGATATCGATGAATCGTTTGAACTGTATACGGATCAGACAGCCGTAAAAGGAAAGATGGGCGTCATTTCGATACGTAATAAGAAACCGGAACTATTGGTATTTGATTGTAGTCAAAAGATACCAAATCAGGTAGACTTGGATATGGATTTAAAATATACGATGGACTGCCTGGCTTTCCGGAATATATACTTTAAAGAATTGTCCGGTATCCGTGTCGTACATGTCCGTACCGGGAAAGAATATACGACGTATCGGCTGAAAGACGATTTCCTTCGACTACAGACGATCGTCGATAATATAGCTAAGGCAATAGCTTTAAAGATATTTTATCCACGGCATAACGTATTGTGTGCACAGTGTCCGGAATATAATCTATGTAAAGCTTGGACTTGCTGATTTTATTTTTTTTGTTCGCAAAAGGAGTTGATCGAATGGCTTTCACGTTAAAAGAATACGTAGGCTATGATGTTGTCAAAGAAATGTATAAGACGGTCGGTAAGGAAATGCCGAAGAAGAAACGGCCGCGTAAGACTAAGGCTAAAGTAAATGACAGTAAAAAGAAAGGCCAGTAAATCATATCTCCAGCTGGTCGAATTCTTCAAACAGGCTTATGAATCTGGTATCATAAAAAGCTATAAGGTACCTGAAATGGATAAGAAATCCTGTGGACGTTTCAAGGTATATAAACCAGAAATAGATGGCATCGTGTTCGATTCCGGGCTGGAGGCTAAATTCTATGTGCACTTATTGGAAGAAATCCAAGCTGGCGTCGTCGACTCTTTTACGAGACAGCAGGCGTTTGAGTTACAACCATCTTTCAAATTGGGCGAAAAACGAATCAGTAAGATACGATATATCGCAGATTTCGTCGTTACCTATCGAGATGGAAATGTCATCGTCATCGACGTAAAAGGCCGGGAAACACCGGATTTCAAATTAAAGAAGAAATTGTTCGAATATAAGTTTCGTATGCCGTTATATTGTGTCCAATATTATGACGGTAAATGGTTACGCTTAGAAGATATCAATAAGTTAAAGAGAAAATAAGGAGAATCTAGCTTATCAGTAAAGATAATAAAATTCATACTGATACAGCCGACAATGAATTCTTGTACGCTCAGAAAGATTGGGAAGATATCGATAATAAGATCGATATCTATAAACAGATTTTTCTGAGTGACGCAGAAATTATCGAGAAATACAACTGCATCAATCCGGAACATATATCCGAGATATACCGGCTCGCGAAGAATGACTTTTGGGCTTATTTGGATATCAACCGGTATATGCAGACGCATAAGAATCTGAATACTGAAAAGAAAAAACTGAAAAAAGAATCAGAAGACGCTACGATAGAACTGATCGACCGTTTCTACCCGTTATTCAAGAAATATCTATCGATCATCAAAACAGGACAAATTAACTTTTCGGATATCTCAGAACGTCTTTTCATGGCCTTATTCATAGGCGATAAGAAATTAAAACTAGCGCTATACGGCAAGATTCCGTTAGATAAAGAAATAAAGAGTGCTATCTATCAGCGGTTCAATTTTATCAAGGAAACGTACGGTCATCTGGAAACTGAAGAAATCATGCTTGACTTGAAGATGCTTTTCATCGGTATGATGAAACGATACAAGCGGACAAACCGGAGTTTCTGTTGCTACGTCAGCAATGCTTTCCGATATGAAGTATTCCGTCATATACAGAAGTTCAATCGGAATCCGTTGAATATCCATTATAAGAACCTGCAATATGAAGACTGCACGAAAATCAAATCGCCAGATGTCATCGACTACGACGATATGGAAGATAAAATATATAAGAATGCGCTCGGGCTTCCGGATATGACCTGGATACAGGGAGAAACTTGTTCTGATGCGTTCAGCTCGCTGACACCATTGGAACGAAAGATTATATCCAAGTATTATCTGGAGCATATGTGCGATCGTCAAATTGCGGATTACTATGGAATGCATGTCAATACCTGTAATGCCAAGAGACGAAAAGCACTTAATAAGTTGGTAAAAGCCCTTGGCTATCAGCCATCTGATGTAAAACATTCCAGGAATTCCGGAAAGAAAGCGTTATTCTAAAAGAAAGAGCAGACCGATAAAAACGGCTGCTCTTTTCGTTTACCTTCAGATGTAGTATAATAAGGCCGTCAACTACTCCCATTTTTATAGATGGGAGCTTGTAAGTCGGAAAAGCATAGGTGCTAGCGGCATCCAAGATGTCTCCCTATATCCGCCTACATCGTCGGGTGATTGACAACAC